>Ga0154003_1000107_pt1 | contig 24751 bp, 20 predicted proteins | sample TSFL087MetaG_FD_104679 | JGI IMG/M metagenome (GOLD analysis project Ga0154003, IMG submission 104679) | Attine ant fungus gardens microbial communities from Florida, USA - TSFL087 MetaG | ecosystem: Host-associated > Fungi > Mycelium > Unclassified | place: USA: Florida, Lake Talquin State...
AAAACCATCATCTTGTGAGGGAAAAAATGCTGGCTTTTTTTGTTGAGCTAGGTGAACTTGCTAACGAAACACGTTGCTTTAAATTTTGGAGCCTAAAACCGCCTGCGGCTCAAGCGACTATTTTAGAGGAATATGTAGATGGAATTCACTTTTTATTATCTTTAGGACTTGATTTGGGTTTTACAGATGTGTCTGCCATTTCATTAGAAAGCGTAGAGGACAGAACTGTAACTGAGCAATTTCTCACTGTTTTTCGCGCGATGACTGCTTTTCATGAGACTCAGGAGCAAGGTGATTATCTCGCCTTATTTACCGAATTTTTATCCTTAGGAAAGCTTCTAGGCTTTGATGGGGAACATATTCAGCAAGGATATTTTAAGAAAAATGAGGTGAATTATCAGCGTCAGCAGGAAAAATATTGATGGTGATAACATATTGAGCGACAATGAATAAAAGTTGTTCCTTGTGTTAATGTATTAACCCATGAAAAAAACCGCGTAGATAAGTGTACACGGTTTTAAATGTTTGAACAGGGTGTGTTAAGAGGGAGAAGAATGGATGGCACTCTTAGCATGGTTATAGTCTAGATGGCTATGTGCTGTTAAAGATATGACCTTTTAAATACCCTTGGCTAATGTGTCGAGCATGGTTTCCTGTTGCGACTTATCGGCATGCTGCCAAATGATTTCAAAGAGGACTCCGAGCCCCGGTAGCATTTTTTCTTGCCCGTCTTGAATAGCGTCAACAATCGTATCACGTAGTTGATCCTTGTCATTATCACTGATATTATGCTTAATGGCATTGCGAATATTGATATCCATTTTATATACTCCTTTACTTTTTGGTATAGTATGGGTTATCGCATAAAAAATATGTAGTCTGTTTCACAACATGTTATAAAGTGGGGAGTTTCATGGACGTTAAATGGATTGAGTCTAGACAAAATAAACAATTTAAATCCTGGTGTAAGTTGTTGAAAAAAAGGGGCAGAGTTACAGCAGAGTCTTATCTTTTAGAAGGGTTCCATCTCGTAGAAGAGGCGCTTAAAGAGAGCGGTAGTGTTCAAGCCATTCTACTTGATGAGAAGCAGGAGCTGCTTTTTAATGTGGATGCCAGTATCCAAGTATATAAGCTAAAAAGAGAGCTTTTTCAGACATTGATTTCTACCGAGCACTCTCAAGGTATTTTGGCGGTTTGTAAGATTCATCATGCTCCATGGTACCCACAGAGAGGTCAACGATTGTTGCTCTTAGATGCTATTCAAGATCCGGGAAATCTCGGCACATTGATTCGAACGGCTGATGCCGCAGGGCTCGATGCTGTGATTTTAGGAGATGGCTGTGTGGATCCTTATAATGATAAAGTGTTGCGTAGCGCTCAAGGTTCACATGGTCATATTTCTGTCATTCAGCGAAATTTATTCGAAGTGATCATACAATTAAAAGCAGAACAATTGCCGATTTATGGTACATCCTTACAAGGAGAGCCTCTTTCTTCTGATAACCGTTCTAATAGTTTTGCTCTGCTTATGGGAAATGAAGCCAGCGGTGTGCAATCGGATTTACTTAGAGAAGCCACAGCTATTCTGAAAATCCCAATATATGGACGAGCGGAATCCTTAAATGTAGCTGTGGCTGCTGGTATACTCATGTATTTTCTACGTGATCTATAATCGTTTTAGCATAGAGTAGGATTATAGAAAGCTTACGCTTGTGAAGGCAACATCGAGCTTGTTTGTCACGGTATGTTGCAGAATAAGCGATTTTTTTTTATAATAAAGGAAGAATGTATGATGCGTTTGAAGGAGAGTAGTACTAACAAAAGAGTCCCAGTAAGGGAGGATTTGCCTTGACTGAAAGCATATCTGTGGTGACTCGTTAGGAATTCGCTCTGGAGCAGTCATCCTAAAAGATCAATTTTCTTCATCATGTTGTGCGCATGATGGAATGATTGGTAAAGGATGTATCGGCACCGCCCGTTATCCGGTTTAAGTGAGTATTCTAGAATAAGAATGCTAACAAGGGTGGTACCACGGAAACCTCGTCCCTTTCATTGGACGGGGTTTTTTGCTGTAGACTCTCTCTGTTTTAGATGTGTTATAAACAGTGAGTAGAGATGAGGAGGGGTTATATATGAAAGACCAATTAGAAAAGTTAAAAGATGAAGCTTTAATTGCTGTGAACGAAGCTGATGAAATCAAAGGGCTACAAGATTTGAAAGTGAAATATTTGGGGAAAAAGGGACCAATTACAGAAATTTTGCGCAGTGTAGGGAAGCTCTCTGCAGAAGAGCGACCAATGATTGGTCAGTTGGCTAATGAGGTGCGTGAAGCGATCCAAACAGCCATTAATGAAAAACAAGCTATGCTAGAGAAAAGGCAAATTGAAGTGCGACTTGCGAATGAAAGTGTGGATGTCTCATTGCCAGGAAAAACAATTGCTGTCGGGAATCATCATCCTTTAACAGCTATTATCGAGGAGATTGAGGATTTATTTCTCGGCATGGGTTTTTCCATTGCAGAGGGTCCTGAAGTTGAGCAAGATTATTATAATTTTGAAGCCCTGAATTTGCCAAAGGAACACCCTGCACGGGATATGCAGGACTCCTTTTATATTACAGAGGATATTCTTCTTCGAACACATACTTCTCCAGTACAGGTGCGCACGATGGAGCGGTATCATGGGAAGGGTCCTGTTAAAATTATTTGTCCTGGTCGTGTCTATCGTCGTGATGCGGATGATGCTACCCATTCTCATCAGTTCATGCAAATTGAAGGATTGTATGTGGATGAGCATGTACGACTAAGCGATCTGAAGGGTATTTTAACACTATTTGCTAAAAAATTGTTTGGCGATGAGCGTGAAATTCGCCTGCGTCCAAGTTTTTTCCCATTTACTGAACCGTCTGTGGAAATGGATATTTCTTGTTTTCAATGTAGCGGAACGGGATGCTCTGTTTGCAAAGGCACAGGCTGGATTGAAATTCTAGGATCAGGAATGGTTCATCCCAATGTTTTGAGGATGTCTGGCTTTGATCCAGAGCATTATACTGGTTTTGCCTTTGGAATGGGACCCGAACGGATTGCTATGTTAAAGTATGGCATTGATGACATTCGTCATTTCTATAATAATGATCAACGTTTCTTAGAACAGTTTATACAGGCGTAAAGGGGAAGAAAAAGATGAATGTTTCCTATAAATGGTTGAATGACTATGTAGATTTAACAGGGGTATCACCACAGGAGCTTGCGAATAAAATTACTAAGGCGGGAATCGAAGTCGAACATGTGACTTCCTTTGCTGAAGGACTTAAGGATGTCGTCGTTGGCTATGTTGAGACATGTATCCAGCATCCTAGTGCGGATAAACTTAAAATTTGTCAGGTGGATATTGGAGAAACTGAACCTTTACAAATTATTTGTGGAGCAGCAAATATTGAGGCTGGACAGAAAGTAGCTGTCGCTAAGGTGGGTGCCATACTTCCAGGGAATTTTAAAATAAAAAAAGCGAAGTTGCGAGGAGAACTCTCACAAGGCATGATTTGCTCGTTGCAAGAATTAGGAGTTGAAGGTAACTTCATTCCAAAAGAAGTGGCACATGGTATCTATGTTCTTGAAGAAAATGCTGAGATTGGCACTAGTGCTTTGCCTTATATCAATCTTGATGATGTTGTACTGGAGCTTGATATTTTGCCTAATAGCGCACATTGTTTGAATATGATCGGAGTGGCTTATGAAGTGGCGGCGATTTTAGATCGGGATATTCATTTACCCGTGCCGAGTGTTGAAGAAACTGCTGTTGATAGTGCATCGAAAATAACTGTCCAAATTGCCGATCGAAATAAAGTGCCATTCTACGGTATGCGTGTAATAGAAGGTGTTAAGGTTGAAGCATCTCCTCAATGGTTACAGAATAAGCTGATGGCTGCAGGCATTCGTCCGATATCTAATATTGTCGACATCGCCAATTTTGTTATGTTGGAGTATGGACAGCCACTTCATACCTTTGATTATGATACATTTGCCGCTGTTAAAGCTGAAGTTCGTCATGCTCAAAATGGTGAACAAATCACGACGCTTGATGGTATAGAGCGCGCGCTCACTACAGACGATCTGGTCATTACAAATGGGAAAGTGCCTATGGCGATTGCTGGAGTGATGGGCGGCGCTGATTCTGAGGTTACAGATAATACAACAACGATTCTCCTCGAAGCAGCGATTTTTGATGGTATTTCTATACGTCGAACTGCCTCTCGTCTCGGTCTTCACACCGATGCCAGCAGTCGTTATGAAAAAGGAGTCGATAGAAATCGTGTGGCAGAAGCTGCTGATCGTGCGGCAGAGCTCATCACTCAAATTGCCGGCGGGCAGGTGCTAAAAGGGTTTACGCATGTCGGGGAACTAACGATTCCTGATCAATTGATCACCATGCCTTGGAACAAGATCAATACCGTATTAGGGACAACGATTGCGTTGAATGACATTTTAGCTGTGTTTCACCGCTTGCGTTTTGACGCAAAGGTTGAAGGAGAACATTTGCGGGTTTGTGTGCCAGCACGTCGTCCAGATGTGTTGTTGCCAGAGGATTTGATAGAGGAGGTCGGCCGCATCTATGGCTATGACTATGTGCCCGCAACATTACCAGAGGGTAGTAGTACAATAGGTGTGCTTACCGATTATCAATTCCAGCGTCGCCGTGTTCAGCGCTATATGGAAGGGGCAGGACTTTATCAAGTAGTCGCTTATTCTTTGACCACTGAAGAAAAGGCTAAGAGTGTGTCTACCATTGATGAAGCATCTTATCAACCACTTCCACTTGCTATGCCAATGAGTAAGGAACGGGCTTTTCTAAGGCTTAGCCTCATTCCGACACTGTGTGAAATTACAAAATATCATCTTAATAGGCAAATAAATGATGTAAAGTTTTTTGAGCTTGGGAAAGGTTTTTATTCAAAAGAGGAAAAGCCAGCTCAGCTTCCTCAAGAACGAGAGCAACTTGCGGCAGTTTTAACTGGTAATTGGCAGTCTGCTGGATGGCAGATGAAGACTGAACCAATCGATTTTTTCGTTGCTAAAGGCATTTTGGAGGGGTTATTTCATACGCTTAATTTGACGGAAAGAATCTCTTATCAATCTGTACAACGTGAAGGGTTACATCCGGGACGTACAGCTAATGTGTGGCTAGATCAGAAAGTCGTTGGTTTTGTTGGTCAGCTACATCCAGATTTACAAAGCCAACTTGGTCTAAAAGAAACCTATGTGTTTGAGTTGGATCTTGAGCAGGTGCTTCATGCTGAAAACGAGGCACTTAGATATACAGATTTACCACGATATCCAGCTATTTCTCGTGATATTTCTCTTGTGGTGGCTGAGGAGATCTCTTCAGGTGACTTGATTAAGGTTATCAAAGACACTGGCGCACCACTGCTTAGAGAAGTAAAACTCTTTGATATTTATCAAGATGAATCCTTAGGGGCGGGTAAAAAATCGATGACCTATGCCTTGAAATACTTCGATCCTGATAAAACCTTAACTGATAAAGAGACCGATAAAGTACATGAACAGGTTTTGCGAGCTCTTGAAGTGGAATGTCATGCTGTGCTTAGAGATTAATGAGATGGCAATGCTACTATTTTGGTTATGAAAAAAGATAGATGATCACAGGTTTCAGTCCTGTTCATCTATCTTTTTCTTTATGTTTAACTTGTCATTTTTTAGCTTCATAAAGATTATAAAGTGCCTGAGCTGTTTGTAGGATGCTTATCCACAATTCCCAAGCGGAGCGATACACCGATAGAAATCAGCACAAGTAGGGTGACCATAGAGACGACACCTAACCAACCGAAATGACTATAAAAAAGTCCGCTTACTGTTCCTCCGACGCTGGAGCCAACATAGTATGAAAATAAATAGAGAGATGAGGCCTGAGCTTTATCGTGACTAGCGGCTTTTCCAACCCAGCCACTTGCAATGGAGTGACCGGCAAAGAAACCGTAAGTAAAAATAGCTATGCCTAAAATTTTAAGCCAAATATCTGTGCCCAGCGTGATACAAACGCCAACTAGCAAGATGAATAGGGATAGCTGTAGTATGCGTTTTTTACCATAGTGATCTGCCAGTATGCCCATCCAAGTTGAACTGAATGTTCCTACTATATAAACGATGAAGATAAAGCCAACCATGGTCTGACTTAATGAATAGGGTGGTTTAATTAATTGGAATCCAATGTAATTATATAATGAAATAAAACTTCCCATTAATAAGAAGCCAATGAGAAAGAGATAAATAAGACCGGGTCGTTTAAATTGGCTTAATAAGGAATGGCTGAGTTGTTTTATGTTCAATTTTTGTGGTGTGAAATGTGTTGATTGTGGCAACATCAACCAAAATATGAAGCTGAGAAATAGGCTTAACACGCCAATACCAATCAATGTGACATGCCAATTAAAATAATCTGCTAAAATACCACCGATGATTCGCCCTGTCATCCCTCCGATGGAATTACCACTAATATAAAGACCCATGGTCAGTCCTAGGCTACGAGGTTCTATTTCTTCACTTAAGTAGGCCATTGCCACAGCTGGGAGCCCAGCTAATGAAATGCCTTGCAGAATGCGACCGAGTATGAGTAGATGATAGCTTGGAGCAAACGCCGTTAATATTGAAAAAACAGAGGCGAGAATCAGGGATAATGTCATAATGCGTTTTCGCCCGAAGACTTCAGAAAGAGAGCCAGTGATTAACAGACTAATGGCTAAAGCAATCGTCGTCGATGACAGACTGAGACTGGAAGCTGCTGGTGAAATGTTGTATGCCTTAGCGATATCGGGGAGTATCGGCTGGGTTGCCCACAGGATGGCGAAGGTGCTAAATCCACCTGCGAATAAAGCGAATGCCGTCAGTTTAAAGGTAAGTGTGCCTCGCTGGATATAACTCATTGTTACTGTATACTCCTTTAATTGGTGTTCAAGATCTCATGAATTCCTTGACTACGGATGATGTATCGTTTTCTTTTAACTAAGCTCGGCTAATTTATTGCGATAGTTTAATGATAGGTGCGTTAGAATGAGTCAGAGATTAATTAAAGGAGCTCAATACAATTATAACCTAAGAGGTACTTATAGGTGGAGCAAAAAGATTTAGGTTAAAGGAGAGAAGAGCAGGACATCCTTGATAAAAATGAAACTGAAGCTAATCCTTGTTATTATCTGGAAATTTTTAGGGCTTTTTCGGTGTTGCTAAAATGAAACTTTGTTAGTTTTTTTAAGATATCAATACCCTGAGTATTGATGATTTGGGCGGCGATTATATCGACGTGGGGGCCGGCCCCTTTAGGGAGTATCTGACCACATTGATCTGAAAGTCGATCCATTTCGATAAGAAAACGCTGTCTAGAAATAATGGACGCACATGCTACTGAAAGGTGTACATTTTCTCCCTTTGTTTTAAAATAGATACGTTCTTTGATCACTGGCTGGCGATCGGCGAGCAATTTAAAATAATTTAATGGTGTGGTGAATTGATCGATGAGAAAGCCATCAAATGGGTGATCGAGTTTATTTTGCACATTAAGCAACGCTTGATTGTGCATGATTGCTTTGAGTTTATTTTGATTATAACCTGAGCTTTGCAGAGCGTTGTATTTTTCATTGGGCAATACGAGTACACTGCTTGTGATGAGAGGAAGGATTTGTTCTGCGATCCTGTTGATTCGTTCGTCTGTCAGCGTTTTAGAGTCGCGAACGCCAAGCTGACGTAGACTATCTGCATTTTTCTGATCGACATAGACAGCGGCAACGACCAAGGGACCGAAGTAATCACCAGTTCCAACTTCATCTGAACCAATGATCGCTAGTTCTTCAATGTTGTTTGGAGGTGTGTAACCATGCTGCTCTACACGAGAGGACGTTTTAGCGGATGTTGTGACCTGTTGGTTATCTTTGGCCCATTTTTCTGCTTCATGTTCAGCAGCTTTACCTTGAAACAGCACTTTTCCTGATTGGTAGGCAGTGATGGCACAGCTCTCTGTTTCCGCTCGAAAGAGGGCTCCAGGTGGTAGTTTAGGCACTAAATGCGTTTTATAGTAAGCTTGGAGCTCTGGTAGTGCTTTGGCTTGTAGCTTGATCACAGCTTGACCCAACATCTTCACTCTCCTATTCTTTGCATTATACATAAGGTAAGCGGGTAATGGCATAACAGCGATTGAGGTGAAATCATCGTCTGAAAAAATTAACAAAACAAGCAGTATTATCAGTGAAAAATAGAAAAATGCGAAAGAGATTTCATCATACTATCTGCAGCAATGTGTGCGTGTAACAATGGAAAAAATGATTCAAAAGGTATCAAAAAACAGAAATCCTCATTGAGTATGCACTGAGGGTAAAGTGTTTTCCAAACCTTAGCTTTTTGATATGATAATAGAGTATCAGAAATCCATTGATAAAGAAAAGATGGCGTGGTAAATGACGTCTATGTTATATAGGGGATCAACGGTGACGCTATTGGTTTAGAGACAGAAAGTTGGAGAATAGTTTATGCTGAGTTTAATTATTATCGTTATTTTAATTGCCGGATTTTTCATTGGTAGGCGGCGGGGGTTGATTTTACAGCTCATTCATCTGACGGGCTTTATCGCCGCTTATGCTGTTGCGTTTATTTATTATAAAAAATTTGCTTCTGTATTACAACTATGGATTCCATTTCCAGATAAAACGTCCAATACTTTTTTTTCAATGCTTAGCCACGGTGCTTTGGAGAGTTCTTTTTATCGAGCGATTGCTTTTGTGATCCTTTTTATTGCAGTGAAGATTCTTTGGCATATCGTAGGATCGATGCTTAATTTTCTTGCGGATCTCCCCATACTTAGAACGGTGAATCGTTGGCTAGGTGCTGTGTTTGGGTTTGTTGAGGTTTATCTCGTGCTGTTTATTTTGCTGTTTATCGGCGCGTTAGCTCCTTATATGGGCGTCGATCACTGGATCGATCACTCTTATGTCGCGCATCTCATGATAGATAATACACCTGTTCTTTCTAATAAATTAGGAGATCTTTGGTTACAGATGTCGTCCACAACTAGTTCTATAAAGGGCGTATAAAGGCATTCATCACTTATGGTGGATGCCTGCGTCATTATTAAAGAGGTGAGGGAATGTGAATAAAAAGCAGATCATCAAGGTATTAGAGGAAATTGCTATTTATTTGGAAATCAAAGGAGAAAATCCTTTTAAGATATCCGCCTATCGAAAAGCTGCCCTAGCATTAGAAAATGACGTTCGTAGCCTGCAACAAATTAAGGATCCTGCCTCTCTAAAGGGGATTGGCAAGGGAACCGCTCAGGTGATCAACGAATGGCTAGATACGGGTGAATCTGTTCTCTTAAATGAATTGAAAGCGGAGATACCAGAGAGTTTACTTGGGTTGCTTAAGATTCCAGGGCTGGGTGGGAAGAAGATTGCTAAGCTGTATCAAGAGCTAGGGGTTATTGACCTGAACACATTAAAGCAAGCCTGCATGGCTGAACAAGTCCAAGGACTTGAGGGATTTGGAAAGAGGACTGAAGAAAAAATATTGCAGGCGGTGGAGACTTCTATCCAGCGTCCAGAACAATTTCCTATCGATTACATGCTCAAGCTCTCAGCGCAAATTGAAACGGCGTTGATGGGCATCTCAGCTATTGAGCGCTACTCTAAGGCGGGTAGTTTGCGCAGACAAAATGAAATGATGAAGGATATTGATTATGTGATTGCGACCGAGCAGCCCTATGAAGTGGCTGAGGCGATTAAGAAACGCCTGGATGTGGCAGAAGTAACGGGTCAGGGTGAAACAAAAATGTCTGTGATTCTCAAAGATGAATGGGGTGTATCGGTTGATTTTCGTTTTGTGACTGCCGATGCATTTGTGACTACGCTCCATCATTTCACAGGGTCAAAGGATCATAATGTGCACATGCGTCAGCTGGCTAAAGCTCGTGGGGAGAAGATTAGTGAGTATGGTATGGAAAACGAGAAAACCGGTGAGAAAATGACGTTTACTTCAGAAAAGGAATTTTTTGCTCATTTTGGATTATGCGAAATTCCAGCAGAGATTCGCATAGGAAGTGAAGAAATCGTTGCAGCTGCTGAGAGACAAGCCTTTGATTTTATCACATTGAAGCATATTAAGGCAGATTTGCATATGCATACAACCTATAGTGATGGGGCTTATACTATAGAAGAAATGGCGGAAGCGGCTCGCAATAAGGGCTATGAATATATTGTGATCACAGATCATTCGAAATCCTTAAGGGTCGCTGGTGGACTTGATGAAAAGCGGCTTTTGCAGCAACGTGAAGAAATTGAACGATTAAATGCTCAATATGGCTCTGCGTTTAAAATATTTGCGGGTACAGAAGTGGATATTTTGTCAGATGGTCATTTAGATTTTAGTAATGAAACGCTTGAAGCGCTTCATTTTGTCATTGGGGCGATTCACACAGGCTTTTCTCAAGATGAATCGACGATTATGTATCGGATACGTCAGGCTATGGAGAATCCTTATGTGCGCTTAATTGCTCATCCGACAGGTCGCATTATTGGGCGCCGGCAGGGCTATGCTGTCAATATGGAAATGCTCATTCAATGGGCGCGAGAAACGGGAACAGCGTTAGAATTAAATGCGAACCCGAGTCGGCTGGATTTGACTTCAGAGTGGGTAAGACGTGCGCAGGATGAGCAGGTTAAGATTGCCATTAATACGGATGCGCATTCTTTGGATATGCTAGAGGATATGCCTGTCGGGATAGCTGCAGCGAGAAAGGGTTGGATACGTCCAGAAACCGTGCTTAATATCATGGACCGCCAGCGCTTTGAGATATTTATAAAAGAAGCAAAGAATGTCTATAGTTAGTAAGAAAGGATGAAGGTCTTGCAACATGCACTCTCTTTATTGGAATATGACAAGATTAAGGGGCTGCTTAAAAACCATGCCGTTTCTTCATTGGGAAAAGAGTGGGTTGATCAGCTCATTCCTCGAACATCTTTGGCAGAGGTGCAAGCATTGATCGATGAAACCGATGAAGGAGCGACAGTCTATCGCTTGCGGGGTAATGTGCCATTTGGTGGGATAACAGAGGTACATCCTTTTATAAAACGAGCAGTGATCGGCAGTGTCCTCTCTGCGAGTGAATTGAACGCCATAGGTGATATGATCCGTGCGAGCCGCATCATTAAAAAGTTTTTCAGTGATTTAGAGGAGGAAGAGGTGGCACTTCCTATTCTTTATGCCCATGTAGCTGAGATTATTCCACAAACGGCGTTGGAAAAAGATATCGCCTCTTGTGTAGATGATACAGGACGAGTGCTCGATGGAGCCAGCCATCAATTGCGTACGATTCGCTCACAATTGAGGACATTAGATGCGCGTATTAAAGAACGATTGGATGGATTCATTCGCTCAGCACATCACCAAAAAATGCTTTCAGAAAGCATTGTGACCATTCGCAATGATCGTTATGTTATACCGGTTAAACAAGAATACCGTCATGCTTTTGGTGGCATTGTTCATGACCAATCTTCTTCAGGGGCAACGGTGTTTATCGAACCACAGGCTGTTGTTGAAATCGATAATCAATTAAATGAAGTACGGGCAAAGGAAAAACATGAAATAGAGCGAATTTTGAGGACATTGACGATACAAGTGGCTGAGGTGGCTGAGCTATTGGAGCCAGCGGTTGTACAGCTTGGTTATTTGGATTTTATTTTTGCAAAGGCTAAATTTGCACATGTGTTGAAAGCGTCAAAACCGTTTCTTCGTGAGGATGGTCAGTTTGAATTGAAGAAAGCACGTCATCCGTTTATCTCGGCTGACGAGGTGGTACCGATCAGCGTTCGAATGGCTAACGATTATCAAGCGATCATCATTACAGGACCAAACACAGGGGGGAAAACCGTGACATTAAAAACGGTGGGTCTCTTAACTGTCATGGCGCAGTCGGGCTTATATATTCCTGTGGATGAAGGATCTTCTATCAACGTTTTTGAGCAAATTTTTGCGGATATTGGCGATGAACAATCGATTGAACAAAACTTAAGTACATTCTCTTCACACATGACGAATATTGTCGCTATTTTGGAGCGAGTGAATTTTCGTAGTCTCGTCTTATTTGATGAGTTAGGTGCGGGCACGGATCCTCAAGAAGGGGCGGCTTTGTCTATTGCTATTTTAGATTATGTGTTTCGTTGTGGAGCTAGCATTATGGCGACGACGCATTATAGTGAACTCAAGGCATATGCTTACGAACGAGAAGGGGCAATCAATGCGAGTGTTGAATTTGATGTCCAAACCTTGCGACCAACCTATCGATTGCTTATGGGTATTCCGGGAAGAAGTAATGCCTTCGAGATTTCTCGGCGCTTGGGGCTTGACGAGCGAATTATTGTCGATGCCAAACAGCAGATCAGCGATGAAACGGCGAAGATTGATAACATGATTGAAGCCTTGGAGAAAAGTCAGAGAGAAGCAACGGTGGCTGAGCAAAAGGCTAAGGCTTATCAGGAAGATAGTGAACACTTAAAGAATGATTTAGAAGCAGAGCTAGTGAAGTTAGAAACAGAACGAGACGTGATACTGAAAAAAGCGGAAGAAACAGCGAGGGAGGCTGTGAAAAAAGCCAAGAGCGAAGCAGATGAAGTGATAACGACTTTGCGACACTTGCAGAAGCGGTCGCAGAATGTCAAAGATCACGAGATCATAGATGCTAAAAAACGCCTAGATCATGCATTGGATGCCTTAGCTCATGAATCCAACTTGACGGCTCCATCTTATGCGAAAGCTAAGCTAGCTCACTATCAGCCAGGGCAGGAGGTTAAAGTAGTCAGCTTTGGACAAAAAGGGCATATTATTGAGAGGATTAATGATAAAGAATATTTGGTACAGGTCGGTATCATGAAGATGAATATAAAAGCTGATGATCTGAAAGCTGTTAAAGAGGAAAAAGAGGTCAAAGAAGTCGTAAATATTAGGACGACGACTGCAATGGTGAAGAGGGAGCTTGATCTCCGAGGAGAACGCTATGAAGAAGCGATTCGGCGCTTGGATCGCTATATTGATAAAGCTCTTGTTGCGGGTTATTCACATATTTCCATTATCCATGGGAAGGGAACGGGTGTGCTGCGTAAAGGAGTAGAAAATCATTTGAAACAGCATGTGCGTGTTGAAAGCTTTCGTTTAGGTGGTTCTGGTGAAGGTGGCGGTGGAGTGACCATTGCTGAGCTCAAATAACATCAGTGGAAGAAATGATGGTTTTTGTAAGCAACTTTGGTATGGATTAAAATAAGATATAATAACAGGATTTTATGACGTGAGGGCGTACACTATCCGATGACTAAAGGGTGTGTTAATTTGCCAGAGTGCGTGCATAGGGGGAGGGTGAAATATGAAGACAAAAGCAAAACCGTGGATCTCATATTACCCAAGGGAAATTTTACCTGAACTTACCTATGATAATCGTCCACTTTTCGATTATCTTAAGGAAGCAGCTGAAAAATACCCAGATAAAGCAGCTATTCATTTTCTAGGGGAAGAGCTCTCCTATAAGCAAGTTTATGAAGATGCGCTCAAATTAGCTCAGCAATTGGCTGAGATGGGACTTAAGAAAGGCGACCGCATGGCTATTATGTTACCTAATAGTCCGCAATCGGTTATTGCCTATTATGCTACGCTTATGCTCGGGGGTATTGTGGTACAGGTTAATCCTCTGTATGTTGCGAGGGAGCTAGAGCATATGCTCAATGATTCTGGGGCTAAAATAATTATCTGTTTGGATCAATTATACGACAGGATTGCATATATCAAAGAAAAAACAGTTCTTGAGCATGTCATTGTCACTTGTCTTCAAGATTATCTACTTCCAAAAAATACTTTGTACTCTGATGCTGTTCAAACGGAATTGTTAGTAAAGAGAGACTTTCAAAATGTAACGCATGTGCATGTTTTTCAGGAATTGCTTGAGCAAGGACAGCCATTTTTACCCCCTGTTGACATCTTTCCAGAGGAGGATCTGGCGTTGCTGCAATATACTGGTGGAACGACAGGTCTGGCAAAGGGTGTTATGTTGACACATAAAAATTTAATAGTGAACACTGAGCAATGTCAACATTGGTTGTATCCTCATAAGTATGGGGAAGAGGTCATCTTAGGTGCATTGCCCTTTTTTCATGTTTATGGGATGACGATGGTTATGAATTTAGGCATTATGCAGGTATCCAAGATTGTCATTTTGCCTAAATTCGAAACTGAAGAAGTTCTTAAAACGATCGTTTCACAGAGACCGACGTTTTATCCAGGATCGCCGACTATGTATGCTGCTCTGCTTAATCACCCAGAAATAACAAGTTATGATCTTTCTTCTATAAAAACCTGTTTAAGTGGATCGGCACCGTTACGCATAGGAGTGCAGCAACAATTTGAGAGGTTAAGCGGCGGAAAGCTTGTAGAGGGATATGGATTGACAGAAGCTTCGCCGGTGACGCATTGCAATCTGGTTTCTGGAGAAAGGATCACAGGTTCAATTGGTCTTCCTTATCCTGATACCGAAGCACGTATTATTTCCCTTGAGACAGGTGAAGAAGCTGAAGTAGGAGATATCGGGGAGCTCATCGTTAAAGGACCTCAAGTGATGAAGGGTTACTGGAATCGTCCAGAAGAAACAGACAAGGTGTTGAAGGATGGTTGGTTGTATACAGGGGATATGGGTTATGTTGATGAACGTGGGTATTTTTATATTGTTGATCGCAAAAAAGATTTGATTTTAGCGGGTGGCTTTAATATCTATCCACGAGAGATTGAGGAGGTTTTATGTGAGCATCCGCAAGTGAAGGAGGCTGCGGTCATTGGTGTTGCCGATGATTACCGAGGTGAAACGGTCAAAGCCTTTATTGTTCCCGTAAATGTTCAAGCTGTTGACGAGCATGATCTAGATTGCCATTGTCGTAAGCACTTAGCTGCATTTAAAGTCCCCCGCATCTATGAGATAAGACATGAATTACCCAAGACTTCTATGGGAAAAATGTCTAAATATGAACTCGTTGCGAAAGAACAAAGGAGTTATCCATCGTCATTTGACTGAAAGAGTGGTGTATCCATTTTTTGGATGATGAATGGGTTATGGGTTGTAGAAAAATGTGGTGGGAACACGGCGATTATGATTGCAGATACTTTATATGTCTACAATGTCATGCTTTGTTTTTTGACGAGCATGACTTGGTAGACATGATTCTGAGTTCAATTATTATAAATTATTTGTTGTAAATGCTATACTGTAGTGGAATAATAATGGTGAATATTTAAAAGGAGGGTTTTAAAATGGCAATTGCACATATTAATGATAAAACATTTTCTGATGAAACTGGTAATGGACTTGTCCTTGTCGATATGAGTGCTGACTGGTGTGGTCCTTGTAAAATGATGGCGCCTGCCTTGGCAGAAATGGATGCAGAAATGGGCGATAAAGTTAAAATTGTTGAGCTTGATGTCGATGAAAATCAAGAAACAGCTGGAATTTTTGGTGTGATGAGCATTCCAACTTTGTTGCTCTTCAAAGATGGTGAATTGGTTGATAAGACCGTAGGCTATCAACCAAAAGAATCTGTTATTCAATTTGTTAGTAAGCACTTTTAAACCCCAGTCATTTATAAATTTGAGATCTTATGATCTCAAATTTTTTTATGCAATCTTTTATGTAAGCAATGGCGCTCTTTTCTAGATGTTCACAATGTACGTTAGAAGTCTGAACCTTAATACAGATACTTCTGCTTTTATGTGGTATACTAGATAGGATAATCTCTCATAGATTTTTTTGTAAAATGTTTGTGAAATCAGGTGATGCTAATGGCTAATATTAATGAAAAGTTGGCTACTTTGCCAGATCAGCCTGGATGTTATCTAATGAAAAATAAAAACGGAAGCATCATATATATTGGGAAAGCAAAAAACTTGAGAAATCGTGTGCGGTCTTATTTTTCGGGAAGTCATGATGCTAAGACTCAGCGCTTGGTGATGGACATTGTTGATTTTGAGTACATCGTGACATCCTCTGACATTGAAGCGCTATTATTGGAAATGAATCTTATCAAGGAACATGATCCGAAATACAATGTCATGTTGCGTGATGATAAGAGCTATCCGTATATTAAGCTTACCAATGAAAGGGATCCGCGCCTTGTCATTACAAGGAAGGTTAAGAAAAATACTGGACGCTATTTTGGTCCCTATCCTAATGTGACAGCAGCTCAGGAAGCAAAGAAATTACTTGATCGTTTGTATCCTTTGCGTAAATGTCGTACACTTCCTGATCGTGTTTGCCTCTATTATCATATCGGACAATGCTTGGCACCGTGCGTCAATGATATCAAGGAAGAGACGTATAAAAAAATGATTGATGGCATTGTTCGCTTTTTAAACGGTGAGCAACATGATGTTAAAAAGCGATTAAAGGAAGAGATGGATCAAGCGGCTAAGCAACTGGAATTTGAGCGGGCAAAGGAACTTCGTGATCAAATTCGTAGTATTGAAACTGTGATAGAAAAGCAAAAGGTCATGTTCAATGATACCGTTGATCGCGATGTCTTTAATTTTGCTTATGATAAGGGTTGGATGTGCGTTCAAGTCTTTTTCATGCGTCAAGGAAAGCTCATCGAACGTGATGTGTCGTTATTTCCTTTTTACAGTGAACCTGAAGAAGTATTTTTAACCTTTATCGGACAATTTTATTTGCAGGGTAATTATATAAAGCCAAAGGAAGTTTTAATTCCTAAGGACATTGATCGTGATTTGGTGGCTTCATTATTAAATATTGATGTGACCCAGCCTCAGCGAGGGCGAAAAAAGGATCTTGTAGAAATGGCGGCTAAAAACGCTCAGATTGCTTTAAAAGAAAAGTTTGTCTTAATTGAGCGTGATGAAGCACGGACGATTAAAGCGGTGGAAAATCTAGGCGAGAGATTGAACATTCCGACACCAAGGGTTATTGAAACCTTTGATAATTCTAATATTCAGGGTGTTCATCCAGTATCTGCCATGGTGGTTTTTGAAGATGGGGTGCCGAAGAAAAAGGCTTATCGTAAATATCGAATTCAATCTGTTCAAGGTCCTGATGATGTAGCATCCATGCGTGAAGTCGTTCGCCGTAGATACAGTCGATTGCTGAAGGAAAATCAACCTCTTCCCGATTTGATTTTGATTGATGGTGGAAAAGGACAAATGCATGTAGCCATGGATATATTAGAAAATGAATTGAATTTGTCTATTCCTGTATGTGGCTTAGTCAAGGATGATAAACATAGGACTTCTCAGCTGGTCATTGGTGAGCAATCTGAAACCGTTCCACTAGAAAGGAACAGCCAGGAGTTTTATCTCTTGCAAAGAATACAGGATGAGGTGCATCGTTTTGCTATCAGCTTTCATCGTCAATTACGTGATAAATCTATGGTGAAATCTCAGCTTGATGATATTGAGGGTATTGGACCTAAACGCAAGCGACTTCTCCTTCGTCATTTTGGTTCTGTAAAAAGAATTAAGCAGGCAACTTTGGAAGAGCTAAAGGCGGCTGGGGTACCTGGTCAGACGGCTGAACGTATTCTTGATTATTTTCAACAGGAAGAGGACTCGTGATGTTTTATTTGATGGAAAGCATTGTTGAAAGTCAGGAATCATGATATAATCCAGCGTAATTTCATAGTGTAAAACACTGTTTTAGTGGAGGGGTTACCCTAAGAGCGTAGCGATGGTTAGAGAAAGGTACTTTGGAGATCAATTGAAAAAAATGGCATTGTCAAAATGAAGAATCATTCATGGGGGCTTTAGACAACTAGCTATGTGATGGAATAATGAGGGGTGTGCCACATAAGCATGTGGAGGCATATCAAGCCCTGTCGTATAGATTATATGGCAGTGAAGGATTCCCTTCGCTGTTTTTTCTATTTTATGGTGCTTTTTATGAGTGAAAGATAAGGCAGTTAATCAAGAAAAACGGGGGCAACAAATGGGTATTGTGGTGATGAAATTTGGAGGAACATCGGTGGGTTCAATCGAGCGCATAAAAAAAGTTGCAGAGCGAATCACGGATAAACTTAGTGAAGGGGAACAAGTGGTTGTTGTTGTTTCAGCGATGGGAAAAATGACTGATCATCTTTTGGGGCTGGCTCAACAGATCAGCAAGCGTCCTAAAAAACGTGAACTTGATATGCTGTTGTCAACAGGAGAGCAGCAAACCATTGCTTTGTTGGCAATGGAATTGGAAGAGCGTGGTCATCTGGCCATGTCTCTGACAGGCTGGCAAGCGGGTATTTGGACGGAGCAAGTTTATGGTAATGCGCGGATTGAGGATATTAAAACAGGACGTTTATGGCGACATTTATCAGAGGGGCATGTCGTTGTTGTTGCTGGTTTTCAAGGGATGGCACCTGATCAAGAGATCACCACGCTTGGTCGTGGGGGATCGGATACTTCAGCAGTTACCTTGGCAGCGGCGTTGAAGGCGTCACTTTGTGAAATTTATACAGATGTTGATGGTGTTTATACAGTTGACCCGCGTGTTGTCGAAAATGCGAGAAAGTTAAAAGAGATCAGCTATGATGAAATGCTTGAATTGGCTTATTTAGGAGCGGGCATACTGCATCCAAGAGCGGTCGAAAATGCTAAAAAATATGCTGTTCCACTTACTGTGCGTTCGAGCTTTGATACGACAAGTGGGACAGTTATTATGGGGGAAGCACATTTGGAAAAGGGAGTAGCTGTTAGAGGATTGGCATTTGAACAAAAGGTTGTGAAGGTGACATTGTTGGGGCTATCGAATGACATTTACACACTTTCCACTGTCTTTCAAGTATTGGCTGAGTCTCACATCAATGTGGATGTGATCATTCAAAATGCTTTGGATGAACAGCAAACCAGTATTTCCTTCACATTGGCTGAGGATGGATTGGAAGATGCCTTAGAGGTTATGAACAACAACAAGACTCAGCTCAAATTTCGAGAATTAAATGTAGAGGTGGATTTAGCGAAGGTGTCTATCGTGGGCTCAGGCATGGTTTCGAATCCAGGTGTTGCCGCGATGATGTTTAGGACCTTGTCGGATGAAGAGATTAAAGTCAAAATGGTGAGCACATCTGAAATTAAAGTATCGACGATCATTGCTAGCGATCAGTTGACCCGTGCGCTCAATGCCCTGCATCATGCCTTTCAGTTGGACGACATCTCTGAGGATTCTTCCGCTGTAGCAGAATAGTGATTAAAAAAGGTAGCCCTAATTATGGTTGGGCTACCTTTTTCTACGAAGTTGCGTTGTTTCTGTGTCTAATGGATCTTTAGGATCCCAAGAAACAAGAAAGATGATTTTTCGATCACGACTTCCTTTGAGTTCAATCTGGGAGTCGGCTGTGTACCCTTTTATGGTTTGAATTTGTTCAGCTAAAAAACCATTTTCGAGTGAGTACTGGGACTCGTGTTTGTTTTGAAAGCGAGCGGTGATCAGATCGGATTCCAGCTCAAATTTCATTTTATCCCGCGTTTCGTTTACCAGCTCAAGAGCTCCCCATGAGGCACGTTCAAAAAAAAGGATGAGTTCATCGCTATTGGCGCACGGATAGTTTCTTGCCAGTTTTCGTCCTGACCAATATAAAATGGGTTCAATTTCTTCGCCAAGAAGCTCTTGAAGCAAAGTGTGTCGTAACAACTCATAGCCGAAAGCGGGAACTTGTTTTTCACCATATGTTTCAATGCGAGGTTGAGCTATTTTCATGGCTGTTCCAACTCCTTCTAAACTACAGTATAGCGTTTTTTGGCTAGATAAACTATGTGTTTTTATTAAAAGATAAGAATTCTTCCATTCTTGACGGGTTATACTGATGAGAGTACAATGTATTTGTTACATAGTTGTTTTAATTTAGCAGGTGTGGAAGTAGCAATTATCTTAGATTAATTTTCATCTGTTTTCTGCGAAAAATGAAAGGATATCTTTATTAATTGCTCGGATCATTTCAAAAAAGATGCAACTGGACAAAAATTTAAGCAAAGGGGGAACTTTAATGGCAAGTAGAGATTTTGTTAGTCGGCGACTTCATTCATTTTTGGGTTTAATTCCAATTGGACTCTTTTTAGTTGTCCATTTTACGGTCAATTATTTTGCTACCAGAAGTGCCGAAGCTTTCGACAAAGCAGCAAATTTTATGGAAAATTTACCTTATCTTATAGTCTTAGAAATCGTTTTTATTTATTTGCCACTTTTGTTCCATGCGGTATATGGCATTTATATTGCTTTTCAAGCTAAACCAAATGTGAAGCGCTTTGGCTATTATCGAAACTGGTTGTTTTTCTTCCAGCGTTGGACAGGACTTTTCCTCGTCATCTTCTTAGCATGGCATATTTGGCAAACGCGCATAGCGATGCTCCGAGGAACGCCACTCGATTTTGAAATGATGGCACATATTTTGTCTAATCCTTGGATGGTTGTTTTCTACATTGTAGGTATCCTTTGCGCTGTTTATCATTTTTCCAATGGATTATGGGCTTTCCTTGTTCACTGGGGAATTATTGTAACGCCAAAATCGCAGAAATATACATCTTATTTGACTATTATCATTTTTATATTCCTAGCGATTGTGGGTATTCGAAGTGTGTTTGCCTTTGCTAATCCAGATGTACCAATAATGTAGGGAGTGTCATTCAATGAGCAATCAAAAAATCATCGTCGTCGGAGGTGGACTGGCTGGTTTGTTTGCAACCATTAAAGCGGCTGAAGCTGGTGTGCATGTTGACCTCTTTTCTGTCGTACCAGTTAAACGTTCACACTCTGTTTGTGCACAGGGCGGTATAAATGGTGCAGTCAATACCAAGGGTGAAGGAGATTCTCCGTGGTTACACTTTGATGACACCATTTATGGTGGTGACTTTTTAGCCAATCAAGCCCCCGTTAAAGCCATGTGTGAAGCAGCTCCAAATATTATTAATCTGTTTGATCGCATGGGTGTTATGTTTAATAGAACCCCAGAAGGGCTTCTTGATTTCCGTCGGTTTGGTGGTACACAAGTACATAGAACAGCTTATGCAGGTGCGACAACGGGTCAGCAATTATTGTATGCGCTTGATGAGCAAGTTCGTAGCTGGGAAGTTAAAGGTTTAGTGAAGAAATATGAATATTGGGAATTCCTATCAGCAGTTCTTGATGATGAAGAGGTTTGTCGAGGTATTGTTGCTCAAAATCTGAAATCAATGGAGATTGAGACATTTGCTGCTGATGCTGTTATTATCGCAACCGGTGGTTGTGGCATTATCTTCGGCAAGTCCACGAACTCTATGATTAACACTGGAACAGCTGCCTCTGCTCTCTATCAGCAAGGAGCCTATTATGCAAACGGTGAATTTATTCAAATCCATCCGACAGCTATTCCTGGAGATGACAAGTTGCGTTTGATGAGTGAGTCGGCACGTGGTGAAGGTGGGCGTTTGTGGACTTATAAAGATGGTAAGCCGTGGTATTTCTTAGAGGAAAAATATCCTGACTATGGTAATTTGGTGCCACGTGATATTGCTACACGTGAAATTTTCGATGTTTGCGTTAACCAAAAGCTAGGGATCAATGGTGAAAACATGGTCTACCTTGATCTGTCACATAAGGATCCACATGAACTTGATGTTAAGCTAGGTGGTATCATTGAGATCTATGAAAAGTTTGTTGGTGAAGACCCTCATAAAGTACCGATGAGAATTTTCCCGGCTGTTCACTACTCCATGGGCGGTCTATGGGTCGACCACAATCAAATGTCCAATATTCCAGGGCTATTTGTATGTGGGGAGAGCGATTATCAGTATCACGGAGCCAATCGCTTAGGTGCAAATTCACTTCTCTCTTCTATCTACGGTGGCATGATCACTGGACCGAATGCTGTGGAGTATATCAATGGTCTTGATGAGCATGTTGAGGATATTTCATCGCAGGTATTCGATCAACATCAACGACGTGAACAAGAAAAATACGACGCTATTCTGAAGATGGATGGAACAGAGAATGCCTATGTTTTGCATAAGGAATTAGGCGAATGGATGACGAATAATGTCACGGTTGTTCGTGAAAATGATAGATTATTGCAAACGGATGAGAAGATTCAAGAATTTATGGAACGCTATCAAAATATTAATGTTAATGATACATCGAAATGGTCTAATAGTGGGGCAGCATTTACCCGCCAGCTTTGGAATATGTTCCAGCTTTCTCGTGTCATCACTCAAGGTGCTTATAACCGCAACGAAAGTCGTGGGGCTCATTATAAGCCTGAATTCCCGGAACGTAATGATGATGAATGGTTGAAAACAACGAAAGCAAAATTCAATGTTGCTAATAATGCACCAGATCTGTCATATGAAGACGTTGACGTGTCATTAATTGAGCCACGGAAACGTGATTATACTACAAAACATTAAAGGGGGCATAGAGGATGGCTGAAGATAAAACAGTAACGTTTATCATTTCTAGACAAGATGGACCTGGCGACACCCCTTACGAAGAAAGCTTTGAAGTGCCATATAGGCAAAATATGAACGTTATTTCAGGCTTGATGGAGATTCGTCGTAATCCTGTGAAAGCAGGAGGGGAAAAAACCTCCCCCCCTCAATGGGAAATGAACTGTTTGGAAGAGGTATGTGGGGCTTGTTCGATGGTTATTAATGGGAAGCCTCGGCAGGCATGTAGCACGCTTGTTGATAAACTTACACAGCCGATACGTATTGAACCAATGCGCACTTTCCCAGTAGTCCGTGATTTAGCTGTCGATCGCAGTCACATGTTTGATGCTTTGAAAAAGGTGAAGGCATGGATTCCTATTGATGGAACCTATGATCTTGGAGCCGGACCACGGATGGCAGAAAATAAAAGAGAGTGGGCTTACGAATTATCCAAATGTATGACTTGTGGTGTTTGTCTTGAAGCGTGTCCAAATGTTAATAGTAATACTGACTTTATGGGACCCTTCGTATTTGGTCAAGTTGAATTAAAGAACGCTCACCCCACAGGTGAAATGAATAAAGCAGAACGTCTAGAGAGTTTTATGGATGAAGGTGGTCTTCAAGGATGTGGTAATTCACAAAACTGTGTGCAATCCTGTCCTAAAGGAATTCCATTGACCACTTCCATTGCTGCTATTAATCGTCAAGCGGCGGTTCATTCACTTAAAAGCTTTTTCGGAAGTCGTTAATTAAGATTTTTGTAGCCTCGCACTTTATTGGTGCGGGGCTTTTTGTATTGGTGGCGGTTGGTTGAAGAGTGGTTATGGAATTTTATCAGTTTAATCATGAATGCAGTTGGTAGGGTTGAAATAGCAAAAGTACCGGCCGCTAGGGAGGGCTGGTACTTGGGGATGGCACGATAGTTTTAATCGATCCATTAGACACGAGCTTTAAATAGAAACATGATGCACTTTGGATTGAATCTTAAGCCATCGAGTGACTAAATTAAGAAGAACATCTTTACCATCTGTTGTGTAAAAATGATGCTGAGGACGGTCTTCTGAGGTACTAATGGCATGATGCGAGAGAATCGTGCTTACTTCTCGAGCTGTTTCCTTCGCCGAATCAATGAGTTGAATATGTTTCTCCATGCTGTTACTAATAGTAGATCTGAGCAGTGGGTAGTGGGTACAGCCTAAAATTAACGTATCAATAGCGGTGTTTTTTAACGGCAGTAATGACTCATTAATAATGGCTTTACAGTGTTCGCTATTTAAGTCTCCAGCCTCCACCAACGGGACAAACAGCGGGCAAGCGAGCTGAGTCACTTCAATATCAGGATGGATGTCTTGAAGAGCGTGAACATAAGCATTGCTATTGACTGTGCCTGTTGTCCCGATGACGCCGACTTTATAATTACGGGTCACCTGAAGCGCCGACCGAGCCCCGGGATTGATAACTCCTATCACGGGAATGGGCAGGGCATCACGTATTTCTTCAAAAGCTACTGCAGTAGCCGTATTGCATGCGATGACAAGCATTTTGATGTTCTGTGATAATAAATGGCGAACCATGCGCCAAGTAAGCTCTCTGATTTCTTCCTCGGGACGTGGACCATAAGGGCATCGTGCTGTGTCCCCTAAATAAATAATAGATTCGTTAGGGCGTTGGCGAATGATTTCTTTGGCAACAGTTAATCCTCCAACCCCAGAATCAATCACACCTATTGGCTTATTCAAAAGATCGCCTCATTCGTCTTAAAATTCCTTTTGTATCTCTTTATATAGCTTATCAAGTCCAAGCTGAAATGCTTGAAACTCTTTGTCGGTAAAATCCTCAAATTTCTTTTCTAAGTATTCCTGCCTCTTAAGAATAACGGCATGAATGGCTTTTATACCCTTTGGTAGTAAAAAAAGTCGCACGACTCTTTTATCCTTTTCATCTTTGGCACGCTTAACAAAGCCACGTTCTTCAATACGATCGATAAGGTCGCTTGTCGTGCTGAATGGAAAAAATAGATAGTGAGACAGCTCTCCAATCGTCACCCCATTTTTTTCAGAAATCCATTGCAAGGCAACAAATTGTGGGGGGGTCATATTGTATTCTGTCAGCAATTGTCTACCTGTATCCTTGATCACAGAAGAGATCCAACGCAACTGCTTTTCAATTTGCACGGTTAATATGTTTGTTTTAGACATTCTACGCCTCCCGAAGCAGAATCTCTTTCCTCATTCCTATATTGTAACAAGATATGGTCTATTGTCTATAGGTGAAGTTAGA
>Ga0154003_1000109_pt1 | contig 24500 bp, 16 predicted proteins | sample TSFL087MetaG_FD_104679 | JGI IMG/M metagenome (GOLD analysis project Ga0154003, IMG submission 104679) | Attine ant fungus gardens microbial communities from Florida, USA - TSFL087 MetaG | ecosystem: Host-associated > Fungi > Mycelium > Unclassified | place: USA: Florida, Lake Talquin State...
AATTAAGGTAACCTTAACATCCAGGAAAGGGAATCCGTTTAAAGTTGATATGATCTTTAATGTAGAAAAAAATAGAATTGAATTTACTAGTCAGTAAATAGGAATGCGAGTAGATTGTCTCATCAAGGATTTAGAGAATTTTAGTTTAAGTATAATTCTATGATATTTGTTATACATAGGTAAGCGGTTAGCTTACTCTTCCCCAGTTAATTTTGTATCGTCATTTTTTGAAGAACCTCGACGTATTCAAACAGGTAAATGATAGTGCTCAATGCCGATCGTTTCTTATATTGCAATTATCTTCCTTATTAATTTCCAACTTAAAACATGCTCATTGTCAATGGTTTGTCTTGTACAATTATTACATACTATCTTGGAGGCTTTTTGACTTAATACTTGGGTGTGCTGTTCATGCTAACATATTCATTGTTATTTTTAACAAGAATATTATTTATACATTTTCTTAAATAGGATTATTTGTTATGATATGTGAAAGTATATTTTTAGAAGTAGCTATTATGGCATTTATCATTAAATTTAATCACAAACATATAATTAATTTTATTTTAAATATTCTTAATATTTTTTTAATTATTTTGATTTATAATTTAATCACACCCAAGAAAGGAGGGATATATATGTCTGTGTCAAGAAAAAAATTTTTGGCGATACTCGGATTATCATTTGGTATTCTGTGTGCTGGAAATTTAGTACAAGCTACATCCTCAACACCAGTGAAGGCAGCAGAACAACAAGGCTATGCCCCCGACGGTCAACAACAAGGCTATGCGCCTGATGGCCAACAACAAGGCTATGCGCCTGACGGTCAACAACAGGGCTATGCTCCCGACGGTCAACAACAAGGCTATGCTCCTGATGGACAATAACAAGGTTATGCGCATGACTTGATTACTGGTTATAATGACAAGTGCTCTTTTGTCACTAAAGGGTTTTCTGTGAAATGGATAAGAATAAAAAGCACATGACACAACTTGAGTCTCTATGAATTGAGGATTCAAGTTGTGTCATTTATTTTTAATATTTTAATAAATGGCTTTATAGGTGATTCATTTATTGACTTAGGCTTTTCCTTTTTACTACATAAGGCAAGAATTGCTTTCACATATCAAATATTATAATCTATTAAAATAACTGATTGCTTATTTACAAAAAGATAAAAATAGCGTTTAATAGACGATAAAGAACATCACCTGTATATAATTATAAAAATATAAATTCCATACTTCTTACTTCATATTTAGGGGGCAGTATGTTTGAGAACGCAACATGTGAAAAAAAAATCAAAGCTTAAAGGGGCTCTTTGGGTTTTTGGTATTATTGTTGGTGTCTTGGTCATTGGCGTCTGTGGATATGGCTATTATCTTTACCATACGGTCAATAAAACAGCTGATAAAATATATAGTCCACTTAAGGGGATAAGCAGTGATGATCTGCCCTTAAAAAAGAATGTTTCAGCAGTCAAGTCTCTCAATATTTTAATATTGGGTGTGGATGAGCGACAGGGAGATAAAGGGCGTTCAGATACCATGATTGTGGCAACGCTGAATCCACAAACACATTCCATGCTGTTAACTAGTATTCCGAGGGATACACGCGTGCAAATACCGGGTCGGGAAGGCTTTAGTAAGATAAACGCTGCTTATGCATATGGCAATGAAGAGCTAGCCGTTCAAACAGTAGAAAAATATCTTCATATTAACATTCCTTATTATGTAAAAATGAATATGGAGGGTGTTGCGGGTCTTGTGGATGCTGTTGGTGGCGTAACGGTTCATAATGATATTCAATGGACGGACACGGGCATCTACAAGAAAGGCTATGTGTACAAGAAGGGAGACATCTTCTTGGATGGTCCTAAAGCTCTAGGTTTTGTTAGAATGCGACATCAAGATCCTCGGGGCGATTTTGGACGTAACTTAAGGCAACGAGAGGTTATACAGGGGGTCCTTCATAAAGGAGAGAGTTTTACCTCTGTGACTAAGGTTGATAATGTATTAAATGTATTAGGAGACAATGTTTCAACCAATCTCACCTTGGGCGACATGAAGCGTTTGTTAACGGATTATCATTTTGTGCAACAGCATATTAAAGATTATGAGCTTAAAGGTTCAACGGGAATGCAAGATGGTATCAGTTGGGTGTTTGTTACCAATGCTGAATTCCAACATGCACATAATAAGATTGAGGAACAGTTAGAGGCAAAATAATCAATTCTCGTTAAAACACATGAGATATACATTTCATGTGTTTTTTATTGTTTTAAAAGAACAATGGTGACGTTATACTCTATTATTTAGCCATAAATAAATACCCCAAAAGTTAAAGGGTAACCCTAGCTTTTTGGGGCACAAATAAAAAGAGATTAACATCAATGTCTTAGCCTTAGGCTAAGGCACTTGTGAGATTAGGAACGATTTGCTTTTTCCTGGAAACAACATCTTTAAGAAGAATCGTGCTGTTGTTATCAAGGGTGCTATTGAAGGCTTTTTCAACAACGGTGGCTTGGTTTCCTAATGCGATTCCTGTCGAATCATTTTCTAGAATATCGGTGATAACAAATAGGAAAAGATCCAGCCCTTTTTGGGTGATTGTGTTGTTAATAGCGGCTTTAAGATCAGATTGGCGTTTCAATACGCTTGGTGTATCCATTGTATTTATCTGGGCTATTTCAATCTTATAATCACCTATGGAGAATTCCTTGGCATCTAAAGAAATGAGTTCTTCGATGGTTTTATCATCCAGATTAGCTCCAGCCTTCAGCATGTCTAATCCATAGCTTTCAGGATCGACATCAGCAATTTGCGCAAGTTCACGAGTGGTGGTCACATCTTCATCCGTACAGGTTGGGGATTTGAAGAGTAGGGAGTCAGAGATAATGGCTGATAGCATTAACCCAGCGATGGGTTTAGAGATTTCAATGTCGTTTTCTTTGTATAATTTGTTGAGAATGGTGGCTGTGCAGCCCACTGGCTCAGCACGATAGTACAAAGGATCATTGGTTTCAAAGTTGGAGATGCGGTGATGATCAATAACCTCTAATATATCGACCTTGTTGATATCGCTGACACTTTGCTGGCGCTCATTGTGGTCGACTAAAATGACCTTTTGAACTTCATTGCTTACCGTTTCGACAAGTCTGGGAGGCGCTGTATGAAAGGCTTCCAAAGCAAATGTCGTTTCGTCGTTTAATTCACCTAGACGGACGGCTTCAACTGTGTGACCAAGTTTGCTTTTTAAGTCAGCATAAGCGATTGCTGAGCAAATGGTGTCAGTGTCTGGATTTTTGTGGCCAAAAATGAGTATTTTGTCCATTTTATCAATCTCCTTACTATGTAGTCATTATTATCTATAGCTATATAAATAGTATCATAAATTGCTTGAGTAGCCTATCTCTATGTAACATGACTATACTGCGAGCAACGATATCATTGCATTCTAAAAAATTAAAAAACCGCTGGCATACCGAGCCTTTACTACTCATAATCTAGTAAAAATGAGCTTAGGCGGGGAGAGATAGGATAATGGGAGATTTTGAAGATCTATATCGCAGAAGTAGAATATTTAATCAGCTCTTTGGACAAGTGACTGTTGGCATTGAAACAAATCTATATGATGAATCGTTGAGAGATTATGCTGTCTTTTATGTTGACGTGATGAATCAAGTGGACTTGATTAACGAAACAATCACAGCTTTAGCTACTTCGATCGATGCGACTATCCCTATATCGGTATTTTCTTTTTTTCGAGCGGATATTCCACCGCAGTCTGTTCAACGACAGATAAATATAGAGCTATTGAATGAGGACGCTAGAGAATTATTACTAAGTGATGATTGGAACCTGGACTATCTCGATCAACTCTTTGACGCAGTTGAACAGACTATCGATTGTGTCCCTGTGGTAGATGAACAAGGACAGAAACGCTATTATTATCTTAAAGTTAGGGACTTATTTATGGTGTGATACCATTTTTACATTTTATAGTGCATTTAATGGCGTTATTTTTTGGGCTATTCCTAGGAATGTATCAAATATCAATAGCTTCTCTCTTAGTAGCCCTTATGGTAATCCACAAGATTGATAGGTAATGTCTTGTCTTGAAGATAATGCTGTAAATTTGGCAGGAATATTTGCCTGATAACACGTTCAGTATAGTGTTCTGTCAATCCGGCAGAGTGCGGTGTAATGATGACATTATCGAGTGACCACAGTGGACTGTTAGCCTCTAATGGCTCTGTTTCAAAAACATCGAGACCTGCCCCGGCAATTTGTCCATCCTTTAAAGCTTGAATAAGATCTTCTTCTTTTACGATTTCACCACGCCCAATATTGATGAAAAAGGAGGAGGATTTCATGGCGTTGAATTGTTCTCTGGTGAAGAGATGATGGGTTTCTTGAGTCAGCGGTAGCGTGACAACCACATAATCACATTGCGGTATGATAGCATTGAGCTGTTTATTTGTGACCATTTGGTCTACATATTCCTCAGGTTTACCAGAATGCCTGACCCCAATCACATTCATGCCAAAGGCTTTAGCAATTTTGGCTGTTTCTTTGCCGATGGCACCTACGCCAATGATGCCGATGGTTTTTCCGTGTATTTCCAATTTAATATCACTAAGTGCCCATGTTTTCTCCATTTGCTGTTTAATATATGTATTGATTTTTCGTGTTAATCCTAGCATCAGTGCGAAAATTGTTTCAGAAATAGGGTAGGCGTGAACGCCCGTAGCTGTTGTGAGCATGATGTGTTTCGATTCCATAGTATGTAATGGAAAGCTATTTATACCTGCACTCCAGCTTTGCACCCATTTGAGTTTAGAGGATTCTTTTAAACAAGCTTCTTCCATGGATTTGCGCCAACCAATAATGATTTCTGTTTGATGAAGGTGATCTTTCCAAGCGCTTTGATCTCTTCCAATACAGATTTCCCAATCTGGAATAGCGGATCGGATGGCTTCTTGTAGATCCTCTTCCAGATGCTGTTTCATAATGCTATTTGGAGTTATAGGCAAATCTAGCGCTATAATTAATGTTCTTTTAGGCATTGGTGGTCACCCCTTTATCTCATTTAGCTTCATTCTATCAGATGACTATCAATATTTAAATGAAAGAAAGTGCGGGAATGCTGTTTGTTGCTGGGCTATAGGGTATACTATAATAAATGCAACCCTACTTTTAAAAATGAAGGTCATTTAGTGAAAAAAGATAAACACTTAAGCCTTAGAAAATCAATGGTTTAAAGGATGAGTGATTCATGAATGATAAAGAACAAAAACAAAGGGGAGTTAAACAATTCTCTGCTGAAGATATGGATAATAGATCGATGGAAGATCTTGAACAAAAGCAAAAGTATGTACAGGAGAGCTTTTGGAAAAAGATTAGGCGGTTCATGGGGAAAATTCCCTTTGTTGTGGATGTCGTGGCACTATACTATTGTGCGATGGATAGGCGGACGCCACTTTGGGCGAAAGGCGTAGCCTTAGGTGCGCTTATCTATTTTATCGTTCCCACAGATGCTATCCCAGATGTCATGCCAGTGCTCGGTTATACAGATGATGCAAGTGTCGTAGCAGGCGCTATGGCGTATCTCGGTAAGCACGTGACGGACGAGCATCGTCAAAAGGCGAAAGAGGTTTTAAAGATCAATGGAGTGGGTGGTAGCGATAAGCAGGATAAAAAAAGCGTTTAGCTGATTGCTAAACGCTTTTTTTATCGATTATCAATTTTTTCGGGATATAAATCATGATTCAACAGACGATGATCTGCCATTTGTTCATATTTTGTGCCAGGACGACCATAAGCAACGTATGGATCAATGCTGATGCCACCGCGAGGGGTAAATTTCCCCCACACTTCAATATAGCGTGGATTCATGAGGTCGATTAAATCATTGGCGATGATGTTCATGCTATCCTCGTGAAAATCTCCATGGTTGCGGAAGCTGAATAAATACAATTTTAAGGATTTACTTTCCACCATCTTTTGATCGGGGATATAGCTGATATAGACAGTGCCAAAATCAGGCTGTCCAGTTTTCGGACAAAGTGTGGTGAACTCTGGACAATTGAATTTGACAAAATAGTCCCGATTGGCGTGTTTATTATCAAAAGTTTCAAGGATTTCAGGTGTATAATCAAAGGCGTAATTTGTTTGCTGATTCCCTAATAGACTTAAATCTTTTAAATTTTCATCTGTTCTTCCTACCATTATTCATTCTCCTTATGATGAAAGTAAATACAGGCGATCTTAAAAAGGCAATGTCTCTCATGTCATCTAAGTAAGCACTAAAAGTGATGAGAAACACTGCCACATATTTTATCAAATGTCTTGCTATTTGTCATCGATATAGGGAGAAAGGCTCTGCCGAAGATGGCAGAGCCTTTTGTGAAGAAGGCGTGTTTTAATTGGTTATTGGGGTCATTCGGTCAATGTTTTTCAGAGACACCTCATTTCAAAGGTTGTTGTGGTTCGATTAATCAAATGTCTTGTTCAGTCGAACTGTCTCTCTCAAAAATTGTTCCGATACGTGTCCAAAAACCTTTAAAAACTTTCCTCTTCGCTTATTATACTGTCCGATAAAAAGGTTATTATGCATGGATCTATCAATTATTTAAATTACAGCAATACCATCCGTTGTTTATTCAGATAGCTCATTATGAATGGAGGACTGTTCGAAAGACGCATAAGATTACCAGAATGCCTGGGCATTTGAGGTCATGTTGTTGCGAAACGTTTCAAGGAAAAAAGTGAGAGATCATGCTGTGTTGTACCATGAAGAGCCCACTCGCTTAAAGCCTCGCCAATCACGCTGGCAAATTTAAACCCGTGTCCCGAGAAACCTGTAGCCATAAGGACATTAGGGTGATTAGGATGTTCATCAATAATGAAATGGCTATCGATGGAACGCATTTGTAGGCAGGTGCGCCCACTTAAAAGTTTTCCATTCGCCTGAGGAAGGTATTCTCCAAGGCAGGCTCTTAATTCTTGTTCGTCAATGGTGTGGGTACCGAAGTCTTGCTTATGTTGATTAGGGTCTGTCGGCTGCCCGCCATCTGTTCGACCGATTTTTAACCCATTTTTGTTGAGGACTGGAAAGCCATAGAACATACGTGAGCCTTCATCTATGTAAAAAGAAGGGAAGTGCTCTGTAGTCGCATACAATGAATCAGGAGCGTCAAACCATCCAAAAACCTTACGAATAGGCTGGACGGGGAGATCGAGATGTTGTAAAAGTTGATCGGTCCATGCTCCTGCGGTGACAATCACCTTTTCACCATAATAGCTAGTTTTTTTTGTTGTTACCTTGATAGGGTGCTCATAGTAATCGATTTCTATAACGGCTTCACCACCGATGAACGTGGCTCCACCAGTTAAAGCCACCTCCTTATAAGCTCGTAGGCAGTGTTCACTGAATAATAGACCGCTATCAGGTTCTAGACATCCAATAAAATGTTCGGGGAGCGTTATCCCTGCCCATTTTTTCATGATGTCTTGGGCGCTCAAGATGTCTAAAGGAAGATCATATTTAGATGCGGCTTCAATCGTTTCCCGTAAAAACGAGGAGGTTTTTGCTCCCATTCCAAGGACACCTGTTTTCTCAAAAATTTTATAAGAAGTAGTGGCTTCAAGCTCTTCCCATAATTCTTGTGCACGCTGAACGAGTTGGACATATTGACGTCCTTCACCATAAGCGTGACGGATCATGCGTGTTTCTCCATGATGGCTGCCATGGGTATGAGGCGGGTGAAAAGCATCAATCATTAATGGTTTCGTCCCTTGTTTAGTGAGAAAGGCTCCAGTCGCCATCCCCATTGTTCCAGCACCGACAATAATACAATCATATATGTTTTTTATCATGGCTATTCCCCCAAGAAATTAAAAAATACGTTTGATTTATTTTGCTAATATTTAACTTTATTACTTTCAATAGTCGCCTATCTATCTTTAGATAAACATGCTTAGTACTTGAGGTCTGAAACGGGTTTGACAACAGGAATTGCTGCGCCTTTATATTGCTTTTTGATGAAATCTGTGACTTCTTTTTGATGGAATAGTTGAACGATTTTTTTATAGGTCTTGTTATCTTTATTTTGCGTTTTTGCAGCGATGATGTTGACATAAGCGTTGTTGCTGGCATCCTCATGGAAGATGGGATCTTTGGTTGGATTAAGATGGGCATTAATTGCCATATCACAATTAATGATCGCTGCTGTCGCATCATCTAAGCCACGAGGGGTTTGACCTGCTTCCACGGGAGTGATCTTCAAGTGCTTTGGATTTTCTGTGATACTTTCTATACCTTCAGTTCCTGTGAAATGAGAAGACAGCTTAATCAATTTTGCTTTTTGTAGTAGAGCAAGAGCACGGCTTAGATTGGTTGCATCGTTAGGGACGATGATTTGGTCGCCATCCTTGATGTTTTTAATATCTTTGATTTTCTTAGAATAGATCCCCATTGGCCAAATCGCTGTTGTTCCGATATCAGTTAAATCTAAATGATGTTGTTTTTTAAAGGCATCAAAATAAATGACAGTTTGGAAGGCGTTGAGATCAATGTCACCATTATTTAAAGCAATGTTTGGTTGTACATAGTCGCTAAATTTGATGAGCTGGATGTTGATGTTTTCTTTTGTGGCTAGTTTTTTTACTAAATTCCATGTTGATAATTCAGCAGGGGAAATACCAATTTTGACGGTGCCTGCTTTATTGCTTGTATGGTTAGTTGCACTGGTAGAGCTAGAAGAGCCACAGGCTGTCATTGTGATAAGAATGAACACAAAAATGAGTGTTAGTAAGGCTTTTTTCATAAGATATTTACCTCCGGACTATTTGTATGGTTATAGGATTATTTCCTGCGAATCCTTTTAGCAAATAGATTGCCAATGGATTGGATAAGCTGTACGAAGATGATGAGTAGCACAACGGTAATAATCATCACAATCGTTTGGAATTGCTGATAGCCATACACGATGGCGAGATCACCTAGACCTCCTCCACCCACAGCTCCTGCCATCGCTGAAGCGCCGATTAAGCCGATGGTGGCGATTGTAATGGCTAGAATGATGGAGCTCAGTGCTTCGGGGAATAAAAAGCGCCAGATAATTTGCCAAGGTGTTGCTCCCATTGCTTGTGCTAATTCGATGATGCCATTGTCGACCTCTAATAATGAATTTTCAATCAACCTCCCAATATAGGGAGCGGTAAAAATCACGAGAGGAACGATAGCGGCATCTGTGCCAATCGATGTGCCAACAATCAATCGTGTAAAAGGGATGATGGCAACGATTAGGATGATGAAGGGAATTGATCGGAAAATATTAACAATAATGCTTAAGATAGTAAAGAGCGTTTTATTTTGTAAAATTCCATTTTCTCGTGTCACAACGAGGGTCACACCTAAAGGAATACCGATGATTAATGAAAAGAGTAGTCCTAATCCGACCATGAGTAATGTTTGTTCAATGGCTGTTTTTAATTCAGGACCGAAATAACTCCAATCAAGCGCCATGAATATCGACCTCCTGCACGGTGACTTCTTGCTGTTTGATGTAAGCTAGTGCTTGCTCGATGTCATGTGGTTCACCTTGAAATTCAATGATTAAGTGACCAAAGGGAATACCTTGAAGCTCTGTAATATTGCCATGAATCACATTGACATCGACGGGATAGCGTTTGGAGATTGTTGATAGCAATGGCATGTTAGTGGATTCCCCCTTAAAAAGTACGCGGTATATATAAAGTGAGGGTGTTTCTCGATGTTTAGCAATGAGCGATGCTTTGATCGTTGGCGGAATGGCATCATTAATAATCGTGCGTACGAAATTTTTAGTTATCTCTTGTTTAGGATTAGAGAAAACGTCTAATACTGATCCTTGTTCAACGATGATGCCATCATCGATGACAGCAACTTTGTCACAAATATCACGAATCACATTCATTTCGTGTGTGATCATCAAGATGGTAATTCCTAACTCATCTCGCACTTTCTTTAAAAGACCAAGAATGGATTGTGTGGTGTCTGGATCTAGGGCGGATGTCGCTTCGTCACACAGAAGAACATGAGGATCAGTAGCGAGTGCTCTGGCGATACCAACCCTTTGTTTTTGTCCCCCAGAAAGTTGATGAGGGTATTGCTTGGCTTTGTCGGAAAGACCAACGAATGACAGCAGATCATTGACCTTTTTCCCTATGTATTCCTTAGGATGACCATTGATAATGAGAGGCATGGCAACATTTTTGAAGACAGTTTTTGCAGTTAGTAAATTAAATTGTTGAAAGATCATGCCGATGTTCTTGCGTTCTTTTCTAAGTTGCTTAGTAGTCAATTGCTGTAGGTTAACATCATTGATCACTACGTCTCCTGATGTTGGACGTTCAAGGAGGTTGATACAACGGATGAGCGTGCTTTTTCCAGCACCGCTGAATCCGATGACACCAAATATCTCTCCCTTACCGACGTTTAAGTTGACCCCCTTTAATGCTTCAACTTGGTTTCTATCCTTTCCGTATATTTTGTGAATGTTTTTAAGTGCTAGCATAGGAACCCCCTTATTTGATGGCAGTGAAAGCTTAATGTAAACAAATAAAAAAACCTCCTTCATCCTGAAAGAGGTTTATAACTTTAGAAAACCTTATCTTTCAGAATGACATAATCATTCTGCAGGATGGAGCACCTGTTCCATTAAGGAAGGTTGCTGGACGTCGTTGGGCCTGTTCCCTCGGTCACTCTTGATAAGATAATTATTTAGTTGATGCATCAAATGGATGCTGATAAATGGCTACAAAGTTAACAAAATTAATGATATCTGTTTTGAAGAAATATGTCAATCATGATTTTGTAAGGCAGACTGATGTACTTATTTTTTAAAACAGGGCGTTTTTCATGAAAGACATGTAGATTTGCAAGACGGTATCACCATAGAAATAGGCGATAAGTGCACCTATGGAAATAAAAGGAACAAATGGGATAGGTGTTTTTCTTTTTTTCTTATGTATAAGCAAGAGCACAAGAGTAACCCACGATCCAATAAAGCAAGCAATAAAAAGTGTCAGCAGGCTCATTTGCCACCCTAGTACAAAACCTAGTACACCAAATAATTTGATGTCTCCGTAGCCCATACCATTTTTAATCACGAGTGAAGCGAGATATAAGAATGCTAGACTTACACCAGCACCTAAAAGTGCATTTATCCACGGAATCCAGGTGAAAAAGATATGAAAAATGCTAAATAACACAACGAAAAAGAGTAAGAGTTGATTAGGGATTAAGAAATAGGCTAAGTCTGAGATGGTTAAAATGATGAGCATGGCGCCAAAGCTTAAGCTCAAGGCAATGGGAAAGAATAGTAATTGATGGTGCTGTTGAGAATAGAAGAGGATGAAGACAAAAAGAAATCCTGTGAAGCATTCAATGAGTGGATAGATGATGGGAATACGTTGCGAACAGGTGTGGCACCTTCCCTTTCGCAGAAAAAAGGAGAGAACAGGAATGAGCTCTGATGCTGTTAATCTTCGTTCACAAAAATCACAGTGAGAGGGGGGATAGATGATGGACGCACCTATTGGAATCCGGAGACCAACTACGGTAAAAAAGGATCCCATAATAAGTCCAAAGAAGAAAAAATAGATATAAAAGAAGAGGGGAATAGTATCACATGCCTTTCTTTAAGATTGGTTTGAAAGGATATTCACATATTACAATAGATGATAATGTAATTATTGTCAATTTATTTAAATAATAGGAAAAAATGAATGGAGTGCTCCATAATAAAAACACTCCCAATTATAAGGAGTGCTTGTCATTTTGGAGGTGCAGTCATAAGGAATGCAGTTAGGTTAGCTCATTTCCTCGATTTTTTTCCATTCTTTCATCAGCTGGCGTCGTCGAGCTGTTTCATTGACTTGTTCATCTGCATGGTAGGACGAACGGACCATAGGACCAGATTCGCAATGACGAAAGCCTTTCTCTAATGCAATTTTTTTAAATTCATCAAATTCATCGGGATGAACGAAACGTTCGACCTTCAGATGTTGTTTGGTTGGTTGTAGATATTGACCTAATGTTAGAATATCGACATTGTGGGCGAGCAAGTCGTCCATAGCTTCAAGTACTTCTTCTTTGGTTTCACCAAGACCAAGCATCATACTAGATTTTGTTGGTAGGTCAGGGTTCATATCTTTCACGCGTTGTAACAATTCTAAGGAACGGTCATAAGTTGCACGGGCACGGACACGCTTTGTTAAACGGCGTACGGTTTCGATATTGTGATTGAAGATATCTGGTTCGGCGTCCATGAGCGTTTTCAAGCTGTCATAGTCCCCTTTCATGTCAGAAGGAAGCACTTCGACTGTACAGTTTGGCATGCTACGGCGAATAGCACGAATGGTTTCGGCAAAGACTGCTGATCCTCCATCTTGTAAATCATCGCGGGCAACAGCTGTGATCACAACGTGGCGAAGACCCATTGTTTTAACCGAAGCAGCAACTCTTTCAGGTTCTTGCCAATCCAACTCGGTAGGTCTGCCGGTTTGTACGGCACAAAAGCGGCAACCTCTCGTGCAAATATTGCCGAGGATCATAAATGTGGCTGTTTGTCTGCTTGCCCAGCACTCGTGAATGTTCGGACATTTTGCTTCTTCACAGACCGTATGTAGACGATTGTCACGCATCATTTTCTTTAAACCCTTGTAGCTTTCATTTGTATTGAGTTTAATCTTCAGCCATTCCGGTTTTCTTTGATAGTTCTTATTATCATGCTGAGTAGACATATCAATCACTCCTAACGTGAGAAAGTATAGTCAAGATTTTCATACTTTTCTTTGGCAAGCTGGCGAGCCTCTTCTAGTAATTCTTTGTCTGGTTCATAGGGTACAAGCGTGATGTCCAACTCATTTTCAAAGCCTTTTTTAAAGGCAGCTTTTACGCTTTCTAATGAAATGGGCGTGTCTAAGATTTGATTGATAGTAACCGCTTTATCTTTAAATGATTTTCTAGCCTGTTCTCGAACCTTTTCATTGGGATAAGTAAACAGTTCAAATAAGACATTGTCATCAAGCTCTAATGGGATCGAGCCGTGTTGTAAAATCACACCTTTTTGGCGTGTTTGCGCACTGCCAGCCGCCTTAAGCCCATCAATGATCAATTCATACCACGAAGGCTCTTCAAAACAAACAGCTGTCCCTGATTTACCTAGCGGTTTTTCAGGCTGAGCAAGCTCGGCTGAAATGGTCAAGGTTTGGTAGCCCTTTAATAATCCTTGAGATAAAATCCTATAAGCTTGTGTAATCGATGAAGGCATTTTTGGGTGACTTTCACTAATAACAACGCTGTAGGTCAACTCGTTGTCATGTAAAACGGCTAAGCCTCCCGTGGGACGTCTCACAATGTCAAATCCGTGTTTTTTGGTTGCGGCCACATCGATACGATCCTGTACTTTCTGAAAATAGCCGAGAGATAATGCTGCGGGTCTCCATCCATAGAACCTTAGTATTGGCTTAAGCCTGCCTTGATACACCCAATTTAATAAGGTCTCATCAAAGGCCATGTTAAAGGATGCGGGTTGATGACCAGTGTCAATATACAACCACTCTTCAGTCATCCAATTCCTTCTTTCATAAAAAAGATTCAGTGCAACAGTGCACTTTATAAATATGATAAACATCCTTGACTAACACTGTAAACATATTTGTGGGAAATTTAAACTTATTAAATTATTTTTTTATTTAAAATTATTAGACAATAAATTAGATTGCCCTTCTCTCAGTAAAGAGAGATTGGATGACTGATAGTAATATTTAATGAGAGATAATGAAGCATCACCTTTTGAAAAATTTCTTAAACAATAAAAAGAGAGTGTGAAATGGAATTTAATGTGTTGAACGCTTTAATTTGCTATTATAAAGGAAGTGCATGCGCTTTCTTTATCAGTGAAGTCGTGTGGTTTCTATATTATTAAAAGGGTGAATAGAATGTATTATGGAGCAATCGAAGCAGGTGGAACTAAGTTTGTTTGTGCAGTGGGCAATGATCAAGGGGAAATCCAAGATAGTATGAAAATCAAAACGGATACACCAGAAATGACGATGCCAAAAGTGATTGATTTTTTTCAGCAATATCCTCTAAAAGCAATGGGAATTGGTTCATTCGGTCCCGTTGATATTAATAGGAACAGTAAAACCTATGGTAGCATTACATCGACTCCGAAGCTTGCTTGGCGAGATTATCCGCTTGTTCAAACTATGAAAGACGTTTTTCCTGTGCCTATTGGTTTTAATACAGATGTCAATGCGGCGGCACTTGGAGAAGCCACGTTGGGTGCAGCAAAAGGATTGGATAGCTGTTTATATATCACCATTGGGACAGGGGTTGGAGCGGGGGCAGTCGTGCATGGTGAGCTCTTGTTTGGATTGTCACATCCGGAAATGGGGCATATTTTGATTCCAAGACATCCAGAGGATACGTATGAGGGGATATGTCCTTATCATAAGGACTGTTTAGAGGGTTTAGCTTCGGGGCCAGCAATTGAGGGACGTTGGGGGATGAAGGGTGTCGAATTATCAGAGTGCAAAGAGGTGTGGGAGCTGGAGGCCTTTTATATTGCTGAAGCTCTCATGCAGTACATATTAATTTTATCTCCTAAGAAAATCATTTTGGGTGGAGGTGTTATGAAGCAACAACAACTGTTTCCCCTTATTCAACACAAGGTGAAGGCTTTATTGAATGGTTATCTGACTTTGTCAGAGATAACAGAGGCCATTGATCATTACATTGTTCCACCAGGACTGGGAGATGATGCCGGGATTACAGGGGGTCTGATGTTAGCAGTACAGGCTGAACAGGCTTTACAGATACAAAAGGCTAATATCTAAAATAGCAAGTACAGAGCTGATTCATTAAGAGTCAGTTTCTTTTTATGTGGAAATGTACTAGTTGATTTGAACGTTGGATATTTTTTTACTTAATTTTTTAATTTTCTACATATAAATACATTATTTTTAAATATTCTAGCTAATTTGACATTGAAATAATATTTAGTATACTTATATTATTCTTTACTATTAAAATTATGTAAAATAAGGGATTTATGTAGAAAAGGGGGGCTTTTGGGCAGCGTGTTTTGGCATTGTAATGTCCATTATGCACTACTACTTCTATAGTTTGAAAATTATAAAAATGGGGGAATATTAAATATAATTGTAAAACTATTTTTTATATTTTAAATAATAATATTATTAAGTGGCATTAACAGAGTTGATGCAAAAGGAGGAGAAAAAGTTGAAATCTCATAGTCATGTAGTTGCCAGAAAAAGAAAGCGGACTTTTAAAATCGGGTTTTTATTGATGGCATTGTTGATTACTTTTAGTGGCATGTTGTCGCCAATATCCAGTTCAGCACAGGCAAAGACGACTACGGAAGATGTTACGAAGAGTACGAATACACAAGGTACTACAAATGGTCGTGCATCCACAGATGCGGATGAGTGCCCTCCAATAGTTGCGATGATTAATGGTGGTTTTGAGGACCCTCCTGGACCGGGGACTTATAATACAACTTACAATTTTAAACAAGCAGATGTTCCTGGATGGGATACGACGGACAATAGTCAAGGCACGAAGGTTATAGAAATATGGAACTTTCAACAAGGGTTTCCGTCAGAAGCAAAGAATCACCCTAAGCCTCCAGAAGGCGTTCGCTATGCGGAATTAAATGCCTTTGTGCCTGGCATGTTATATCAAGACGTGAAGGTTGTGCCTGGACAGACTCTTCGTTGGCGGTTATCGCACATGGGGCGTACAGGTGTTGATACGATGCAGCTGCGCATTGGTGCGGCGACAGCTAATCCTACGGATACGCCGGTTGTCCAACAAATGAGTGATGGGAACAAAGCGTGGGGCACTTATACCGGTACTTACCAGGTTCCGGCAGGACAAACCGTGACGCGATTTGGCTTCGAAGCTGTCAAGACCGCTAATGGTGTCAACAGTACGGGAAACTTTTTGGATAATATTTTTCTAGGCACAGAACCGTGTGTGACCGCAGAAAAAACGGTTTCTCCCGAAGGACCCGTGCATACGGGGGATGAGTTAACCTATAATGTCGTTGTGAAAAACCATGGGGGCGATGTGGCGGCCTCTTCCGTGTTTGAGGATGCGATTCCCGAAGGGACAGAGTATGTACCAGGGTCATTACGCATTACCCAAGGACCGGGGGCAGGCAACCTCACCGATGCTCAGGATGGCGATGCCGGTCGCTTTGATTCAGCTAATAATAAGGTGGTCGTGAATTTAGGCGATTTGCCCAACACGAACGACTTACCTGATGGTGTCACTGTACAATTCAAGGTGAAGCCATTGGTGGAATCGGCGGGGAAAACGGTTTCCAATCAAGCGAATGTAGGCTATAAAAATCTATTAACCAATACCAATCAGAATACCCCAAGTAATAATGTAGATACGCCTATCTTATTCCGGGATCCAGAGCTTCAATCGGAGAAATCGTTCACGATTGAACAGAAAGCGGATGGGAATACGGATACCGAACATCCAGAAGTGGGCGATACGCTCCGTTATACGATTCAAACCCAAAATACGGTACCAGACGGTGATGTGGTCAAAAACTTGATCATTTCTGATGCGATTCCCGACGGGTTGGCGTATGTACCGGAGAGTCTGAGTGTGGATGGCACGTCGGTAACGGATGCGCAGGACGATGATGCCGGGGATTCTACCGATGGGAAGGTGACAGGTCACTTTGGGGATGTCGCGGATAAGAATGTGCACAAGTTGGAATTTCTGGTGACGGTGCAGCCGGGTCAAGCGGGTCAAGATATTGAGAACACAGCGACGGTGGGTGGCGATAATACCCCTCCAAATAACCCGAACACGGTGGTGAAGGTGTATCCACGTGAACCTAAGTTAGAGTCTCACAAAGAAGTGAAAAATCTGACGTCAGGCGATCCCGATAAAACAGCTGTAGGGGATACGCTTGAGTATACGATTAGTTCCCGAAACACAATATCGGATGGTGTTGTCACTAATTTCACAATTTCTGATAGCTTGCCAGACGGGTTAGAATATGTGGCAGGGAGTTTGAAAGTAGACGGCACGGCAGTGACGGATGCGCAGGATAATGATGCTGGGGATGTGACGGATGGGAAGGTGACCGGACGTCTAGGCGATGTGACCGATACCAATGCACATACGGTGACTTTCCAAGCGAAAGTGAAAGCGGGACAAGTGAATAAGGATATTCAAAACACAGCGACAGTGGGGGGAGATAACACCCCGCCAGATAATCCTTCAGTCGTTGTCCATGTCGATCCGAAGGATCCAGAACTTCAATCAGAGAAGTCGTTCACGATTGAAAAAAAGGCGGATGGGAATACAGATACCGAACATCCAGAATCGGGCGATACCTTACGTTACAAGATTCAAACAAAAAATACCGTGCCAGACAGTTTAGTTAAGAATCTGATTATTTCCGATACGATTCCAGATGGTTTGACCTATGTCCCAGGGAGTCTGACCGTCGATGGCACGGCAGTGACAGACGGCGCAGATAATGATGCTGGGGATATGACCGATGGGAAGGTGACCGGACACTTCGGGGATGTGCTCGATACGGATACCCACACAATCGAATTTCTGGTGACCGTTCAGTCGGGTCAAGCGGGTCACGATATTGAGAACACGGCGACGGTAGGCGGAGATAACACACCACCGGATCACCCAAATACGGTCGTGGAGGTGTATCCACGTGATCCGAAGCTAGAATCTACAAAAGAGATGAGAAATCTCACGACGGGTAATCCCAATCAAATATTTGTGGGAGATATCCTGGAATATACAATTAGTTCCCGTAACACGGTATCGGATGGCGTTGTCACTAATTTCACAATTTCTGATAGCTTGCCAGACGGGTTAGAGTATGTGGCGGGTAGCTTGACGGTAGATGGTAAGCCAGCGACAGACGTGGCAGGTGATGACAATGGAGAATTTGTTAATGGCACGGTGACGGGTCATTTAGGTGATGTAAAGGATACCGATGTCCACACCGTGACCTTCCAAGTGAAGGTGCAGGCTGGACAAGTGAATAAGGATATTCAAAACACAGCGACAGTGGGGGGAGATAACACCCCGCCAGATAACCCATCATTGATTGTCCATGTTGATCCGAATCCGCCGAAGCTTCAATCTGAGAAAACATCGGTGATTGAACAGAAAGCGGACGGCAATACGGATACAGAACATCCAGAAGTGGGCGATACGCTTCGCTATACGATTCAAACAAAGAATACTGTTGAAAATAGTTTAGTCAATAACCTCGTCATTTCCGATATGATTCCTGAGGGTCTGGCCTATGTACCAGGGAGTCTGACGGTGGATGGGCAAGCCGTAACCGATGGTGCGGATGATGACGCTGGGGATGTGACGGATGGGAAGGTGACTGGACACTTCGGAGATGTGCTGGATACAGATACCCATCAGATTGAGTTTCTGGTAACCGTTCAGTCGGGACAAGCTGGTCACGACATTGACAACACAGCGACAGTCGGAGGGGATAATACCCCGCCAGATCACCCTGATACGGTGGTGAAGGTGTATCCACGTGATCCAAAACTGGAATCTACAAAAGAAGTGAAAAATCTGACAAGAGATACCGGAAACACGTTCGTGGGCGATACGGTAGAATATACGATCAATTCTCGCAATACGGTGTCAGAGGGCGTTGTGAAGAATTGGGTCATTTCTGATAATCTGCCGAAGGGTCTGGAATATGAGCCAGGCAGTTTGACAGTGGACGGTAAGGCGGTGACGGATGCGACAGATAAGGATGCGGGAGAGTTTGCCGATAGCACGGTGACGGGACATTTAGGGGACGTGACAGATACCGATGTGCATACGATCACTTTCCGAGCTAAAGTCACAGCTGAGAACAGAGAAGGGGGAGACATTCAAAACACGGCGACGATTACAGGGGATAATGTCCCTCCAGATACCCCATCGACGACCATTCATGTCGATCCAAAGAATCCGAAGTTGCAATCTGAGAAAAACGTTACCGTTGCGGAAAAAGCACCCGGGAATTTAGATAAAGAGCACCCAGAGGTCGGAGACACGGTTCGTTATACGATTCAAACGAAGAATACGGTAGAGGATAGCCAGGTGATCAAAAATCTGACGATTTCCGATGTGATTTCTGATGAATTGACCTATGTCCCAGGGAGTTTGATGGTGGATGGCAAAGCCGTGACAGATGCGGCGGATGATGATGCTGGGGATATGACGGATGGGATCGTGACTGGACACTTCGGAGATGTGGCAGATACGGATACGCATACCCTGACGTTTTTAGCCAAAGTGAACATTGATGATCGAGGCAAAGATATTTCAAACACAGCGACAGTGGGAGGAGACAACACCCCGCCAGATACGCCATCGGTTATCGTTCATATCGATCCGAATCCTCCGAAGCTCCAATCGGAGAAGACAGTCACCATTGCCGAAAAGGCAACAGGGAATACGGATGCGGAGCATCCAGAACCTGGGGATACCCTGCAGTATACGATTCAAACGAAAAATACCGTCGCCAATAGTTTGGTCAGAAATTTAGTGATTCATGATCAATTGCCAGACGGTTTGGATTATGTGCCAGGGAGCTTAAAAGTGGACGGCGCGGTAGTGACGGATGCCCAAGATAGTGATGCTGGTTATTTTGTAGATGGCGTTGCGGAGGGACAGTTTGGTGACATCCTGGATACCGACACGCATATGATCACCTTCCAGGCGAAGGTCAAAGTAGATGGCGAGAGTAAAGACATTCAAAACACGGCAACGGTGGGAGGGGATAATACTCCACCAGATACCCCATCAGTTATTGTACATTTGGATCCAAAAGATCCGAAGTTGCAGTCGGAGAAATCCGTGGCAATTGAGAAAAAGGCAGAAGGAAATATGGATGAGGAACATCCAGAACCTGGGGATACCGTGCGGTATACGATTCAAACGCAAAATACTGTCGCCAATAGTGTGGTCAAAAATTTAGTCATTCATGATCAATTGCCGAAAGGTCTTGATTATGTTGCAGGAAGTTTGAAGGTAGATAGCAAGGATGTCACAGATGCCAAAGATAACGATGCCGGACATTTTGTAGACGGTGTTGTGGAGGGACAGTTTGGTGACGTCTTGGATACCGATGTGCATACCGTCACCTTCGAGGCTAAGATAAAGGTTGACGGCGAGAGTCAAGATATTAAGAATACGGCAACAGTGGGAGGAGACAACACCCCACCAGATACACCATCAGTGGACATTCATATCGATCCCAAGGATCCGAAGCTGCAATCCGAGAAAACCGTAGCGATTGTGAAAAAAGCAGCAGGGAATACGAAGGAGAAGCAACCAGAGCCTGGGGATATGTTGCGGTATACAATTCAAACGCACAATACCATCGCCAATAGTGTGGTCAAAAATTTGGTGATTCACGATCCATTGCCAAAAGGTCTTGATTATGTGGATGGTAGCTTGACAGTAGATGGCAAGCAGGTGACGGATGCCAAAGATGACGATGCGGGACATTTTGTAGACGGTGTTGTGGAGGGACAGTTTGGTAACGTCTTGGATACTGACGTGCATACCGTAACCTTCGAGGTGAAGATTAAGGTGGACGGCGAGAGTAAGGATGTGAAAAACACGGCGACAGTCGGAGGAGATAATACTCCACCAGATACGCCATCAGTTGTGATACACCTTGATCCAAATCCTCCGAAGCTCCAATCGGAGAAAACATCTGTGATTGAAAAGAAAGCGGATGGAAATACGGATACGAAGCATGCAGAAGTGGGTGACACGTTGTTGTATACGATTCGCGTTCAAAACACGGTTGCTAATAGCTTAGTCAAAGCGCTGACCGTTTCTGATCCTTTACCAGTGGGGCTGACCTATGTCCCAGGGAGTTTGATGGTCGATGGCAAGAAAGTCACTGATGCCAAAGACACTGATGACGGACATTTTGTAGCAGGCAATGTGGAAGGTCAATTCGGTGATGTTCTGGATACTGATGTGCATACCGTCACTTTCCAAGCGACGATTGCCTCAGGTCAGGAAGGAAAAACGATCATCAACATTGCGAAGATTAATACACCTAGCATTGACAAGCCACCCGTTCCTATCAATCGAGTACCGGTAGACCCTGAGCCCCCTCTTCCGAGCACAGGAGATACGAGCGACATGCCTACGATCATGGTAGGATTCATGCTTCTGTTAGCTGGTATGTCAGGGTATACACTGATGAGAAGAAGAAGAGGAGAGCACTAAAATAATTATGCGGCACCTGATCACGTTGTTGTATGTGATTAGGTGCTGTTAGATGTATCTCATTGCAATACATATTTTATATATCAAGGGTCAGATAACTTTTATTCATCCCTAATTTGTATAAACAAACAGAACAAAATTATGGGTTTAACCTTTAGTGGATGGAATGTTTATATGGGTGAGGTCAAAGGAGGAAAAGGCGTTGCAGTTTAATCATTTTGAGGTTGGTAAAAGAAGAATGTGGCTTTCAAAAGTTTTCTTTTTAGCGATGGTAGTGTTGATTACTTTGAGTGGGATGTTGCCTCCAGTGTCCAACTTAGCACAGGCAAAGACGACTACGGAAGCTGTTACAAAGAGCACGCATACACAAGGTACCACAAATGATGGCACATCCACTGATTCGTCTGCCAAAGCCAAGGCAGATGCGAATGAGTGCCCACCACAGGCAGCTTTGATTAATGGAGGTTTTGAAAATCCTCCTGGTCCAGGGACTTATAATACAACTTATAATTTTAGACAAGCCGATGTTCCGGGATGGGATACGACAGACGATAGCCAAGGCACAAAGGTTATAGAAATATGGAATTTTCAACAAGGGTTTCCGGCAGAGGCAAAGAATCATCCAAAACCTCCAGAAGGCATCCGTTATGCCGAATTAAATGCCTTTGTGGCTGGCACATTGTTTCAGGATGTGCAGACCGTACCTGGGCAGACCCTTCGTTGGCGATTATCGCATATGGGACGTACGGGCGTGGATACGATGCAATTGCGTATTGGTGCAGCAACAGCCAATCCTAACGATACTAAAATTATCCAACAGATGAGTGATGGGAATCAGGCGTGGGGCACTTACACGGGGACTTATGTGGTTCCGGAAGGACAAACCGTGACGCGGTTTGGCTTCCAAGCTGTCAAGACCGCTAATGGTGTCAACAGTACGGGAAACTTCCTGGATAATATCTTTCTAGGTACAGAACCGTGTGTCACTGCAGAAAAAACGGTCTCTCCCGAAGGGTCCGTGCACACGGGGGATGAACTGACCTATAATGTCGTTGTTAAAAACCAGGGTGGAGATATTGCGGCCTCTTCTGTCTTTGAGGATGCGATTCCCGAAGGAACAGCCTATGTACCTGGCTCCATACGCATTACGCAAGGACCAGGGGCAGGCAACCTGACCGACGCTCAGGATGGCGATGCCGGTCGCTTTGATTCCGCCAATAATAAGGTGATCGTGAATTTAGGCGATTTGCCTAACACGAATGACTTACCTGATGGGGTCACCGTGCAATTTAAGGTCAAACCATTGGTTGAGTCGGCTGGGAAAACAGTTTCCAACCAAGCAAATGTGAACTATGATAATCTGTTAACTAACCAAAGTCAGACAACGCCAAGCAATAATGTCGATACCCCCATCCTGTACCGGGATCCACAACTGCAATCGGAGAAATCTTTCACGATTGAACAGAAAGCGGCTGGCAATACGGATACCGAACATCCGGAAGTGGGTGATACACTCCGTTATACGATTCAAACCCAAAACACGGTAGCGGACAGTGATGTGGTCAAAAATTTGACGATTTCTGATGCGATTCCAGACGGGTTGGCGTATGTGCCAGAGAGTCTGAGCGTGGATGGAACAGCGGTGACGGATGCGCAGGATGAGGATGCCGGAGATTCTACCGATGGGAAGGTGACCGGTCACTTCGGGGATGTCACGGATAAGAATGTACACAAGCTGGAATTTCTTGCGACCGTTCAGCCCGGTCAAGCCGGTCAAGATATTGAGAACACAGCGACGGTGGGTGGAGATAACACCCCTCCAAATAATCCTAACACGGTGGTAAAGGTGTACCCGCGTGATCCGAAACTGGAATCTACCAAAACAGTCAAGGATATCACAGGAGATCCTGATCATCCAGTAGATGGCGATGTGCTGGAGTATACGATCAGTTCCCGCAATACGGTGTCGGAGGGCGTTGTGAACAATATGACGATTTCTGATAATCTGCCAGAGGGTCTAGATTATGTGCCTGGGAGCTTAAAGGTGGATGGGACAGCGGTGACGGATGCGACAGATGACGATGCTGGAGATTTTACTGATGGCACGGTGACTGGACATCTAGGAGATGTGACGGACACTGATGTGCATACTGTGACCTTCCAAGCTAAGTTAACCATTGGTGACGAGGAACATGCTAGAGACATTCAAAACGTGGCGACGGTAGGTGGGGATAACATTGACGAACCAGACCAGCCAGCGGTTCAAGTCCATGTCGATCCAAAGATGCCCAAACTGCAATCTGAGAAAACCTCTGTGATTGAAGAAAAATTGGACGGTAATATGGATACGGAGCATCCAGAAGTTGGCGACACGCTTCGTTACACGATTTCGACCCACAATACGGTTGCAGATAGTTTGGTCAAAAATTTAACGATTTCCGATATGATTCCGGAGGGTCTGACCTATGTGTCAGGAAGCTTGAAGGTAGATGGACAAGCAGTGACAGATGCGGCAGATGATGATTCGGGCAGTGTGGTGAATGGTGAGGTGACAGGTCAGTTTGGGGATGTGGATGATATGGATGACCACACTGTCACGTTCCTCGTCACGGTGGACCTAGGTGAAGCTGGTCACGATATCACGAACACGGCAACAGTGAGTGGAGATAATATCGACACCCCCGATCATCCTGACACGGTGGTGAAGGTGTACCCACGTGATCCGAAGTTGGAATCCACTAAAGAAGTGAAAAATCTTACGACGGGAGATCCCGATGACACAGTCGTGGGGGATGTGCTGGAGTATACGATCAGCTCTCAGAATACAGTGTCGGATGGCATCGTGAACAATATGACGATTTCCGATAACCTTCCAGAGGGTCTGGCCTATGTATCAGGTAGCTTAAAGGTAGATGGACAAGCGGTGACGGACGCGACAGATAACGATGCCGGAGAGTTTGCCAATGGCATGGTGACGGGACATTTAGGTGATGTAACGGATACCGATGTACACACGGTGACTTTTCAAGCAACGGTCACATCTGGCGAATCTCAGAAAGACATTCAAAACGTGGCGACGGTAGGTGGGGATAACATTGATGAACCAGATAAACCAGCGGCTCAAATCCATGTCAATCCGAAGACACCCAAACTGGAATCCA
>Ga0154003_1000111_pt1 | contig 24350 bp, 11 predicted proteins | sample TSFL087MetaG_FD_104679 | JGI IMG/M metagenome (GOLD analysis project Ga0154003, IMG submission 104679) | Attine ant fungus gardens microbial communities from Florida, USA - TSFL087 MetaG | ecosystem: Host-associated > Fungi > Mycelium > Unclassified | place: USA: Florida, Lake Talquin State...
GCGGATGCAAGCAGCCGAGGGCATCATGCGCCAGGAGGCCGCGACGGGCTTCGACCTGAGCCTCGGGCCGCTCATAAGGGCCAGGATCCTGAAACTCGACGCGGAGCAGCACATCGCGCTCTTTATCACCCATCACATCGTGAGCGACGGGTGGTCGATGGGAGTTTTGATCAAAGAGATCGGGCTTCTCTACCAGGCATTTCGTACGGAGGCGGCGTCGCCGCTCGAGGAATTACCGATTCAATATGCGGATTTCGCAGTCTGGCAGCGAGAGTGGCTGAAAGGAGAGGCGCTGGAAGAGGAGCTTGAGTATTGGCGCAGGCAGTTGGCCGGAGTAGAGGTTCTGGAACTTCCGGCCGATTACCCGCGACCAGCGGCGCCGAGCTATCGAGGATCGAGGCGGAGATTCGCCCTGGAGAGAGAGCTGGCCGAGAGGCTAAGAGCTCTGAGTCAACGAGAGGGTGTGACCCTGTTTATGACGCTGCTGGCTGCGTTCGATATCGTGATGAGCCGGTATAGCGGCCAGGAAGACGTGGCGACCGGGACAGACATCGCGAACCGGAATCGGGCGGAGACCGAGGGCCTGATCGGATTCTTCGTCAACCAGTTGGTCATGAGGGTGAGGGTCAATGCCTCGGAGAGATTCAGCGAATTGCTGAAGCAGGTGAGAGCCGTCTGCCTGGGAGCATATGCGCATCAGGACCTGCCATTCGAGAAGCTGGTGGCGGAGTTGCAGCCTGAGCGAGACCTGAGCCGATCACCGCTCTTCCAGGCCAAACTCGTCATGCAGCATTCACCGATCGAGAAGTTTGAACTGGAAGGACTGCGAGTATCGGGCGGCGAGGGAGACGAGATGCAGGCGGGCGGCGCCGAGACGGCGCGGTTCGATCTGACGGTGGCGATCAAGGATGAGGGGCGCGACCTGATCGGAGTCGTGGAATACAGCCGTGACCTCTTCGAAGAGCGGACCATCGAGCGGCTGATGAGCCATTTCGTCAATATACTGAATAGAATCGTGGAGAATAGTGAAAGCCCGATCTCTCAACTCAGCATGCTGAGTGACTCCGAGAGAGAGCAGATCGTCGTGGAGTGGAATCAGACCGAAAGGCCCTATCCTCGGGGGCGATGCATTCATGAGCTGTTCGCAGCGCAGGCGGAGCGGACCCCGGAACGGATCGCCCTGGCCGGCGCTGGACAGCGCCTGAGCTATGGCGAGCTCGATCGACGGGCCAATCGACTGGGTCATTACCTGCGAAAGCTCGGGGCGGGACCGGAAGTCGTGGTTGGCGTATGCCTGGAGCGCTCGGTAGAGATGGTGGTGGCGGTCATAGGAGCGCTCAAGGCGGGAGCAGCATATCTGCCGCTGGATCCGGAATACCCGCTCGATAGATTGAGCTACATGCTGGAGGACGCTGGAGTGGGAGTGCTGCTGACCCAGCAGGACCTGGAAGCGCGTCTGCCCGCGTTCGGCGGGCGGACCGTGTGTCTCGATGTGGAGTGGGAGAAGATCGACAGGCTAAGCGAGATTGAGCCTGAGAGCGGAGTGATTTCAGAGAACGTGGCCTACGTGATCTATACGTCCGGATCGACCGGCAGGCCGAAAGGGGTGATGGTCAGACACGAAGGAGTGGCCAATCTGGTCCAAGCGCAGAAGACGGCATTCGGATTGGATGATCGATCAGGCGTCCTGCAGTTCTCCTCGTGGAGTTTCGATGCGTCAGTCTGGGAGACCTTCAGCACACTGGCCACCGGCGGAAGGTTGCATCTCTACCCGCAGCGGAGCGTGATGCCGGGAGAAGAATTGGCGGGGGTCCTGAGAGAAGATCTGATCACAATGGTGACATTGCCCCCGTCGGCGCTGACAGTTATGGCGCCGGAAAGTCTGGACCAGTTGCAGACCATCATCGCGGCCGGCGAGGCATGCCCGGTGGAGATCGTGGAGCGGTGGGCCGGTGGAAGAAGATTCTTCGATGCCTACGGACCGACGGAAGCGACTGTCTGCGCCAGCATGGACGAATGCCAGGCGGGGAGCGGCGTAAAACCGTCCATCGGCCGGCCGATAGCGAATACGAAGCTCTACCTCCTTGATTGCGAGATGCAGCCGGCGCCGGTGGGGGCGCCGGGAGAACTGTACATCTCCGGAGTAGGGCTGGCGAGGGGGTATCTGGGAAGGCCGGAGTTAACGGCCGAGAGATTTATTCCAGACCCGTTCTCTACTGAAGAAGGAGGTCGGTTGTACAGGACGGGAGATGTGGGCAGATATATATCGAACGGGAAGATCGATTTCGCCGGACGAGCAGATGAGCAGGTCAAGATCCGCGGGTATCGGATTGAGCTGGGAGAGATCGAGGCGGCGCTTAATGAACACTGGTCGGTCAGGCAGAGCGTGGTAATGGCGAGAGAGGATGATCGAGGCGGCAAACGGCTGGTGGCGTTCGTGGTTGGAGAAGAGGCGGCGTCGGCTCCCGAGATCAAAAAGCACATCCGGGAGAGATTGCCCGAGTACATGGTTCCGGAATCGATAACGATGCTGGAAGAGATGCCAGTCACTGCCAACGGCAAGGTCGATCGCCGGAGATTGTTGACCCTCAACGAAGCGCCGCAATCGAGCGAGAGATTCGTCCCGCCCCGCGATGCCCTGGAACTCCGGCTGGTAAAAATATGGGAGAACGTTTTAGGGATCCAGCCGATCGGAGTCAGAGACAACTTCTTTGAGCTGGGCGGGCATTCCCTGCTGGCCGCGAGCCTCATGGCCCGGATGCGGGAGGCGGCGGGGCGGGATCTGCCGTTATCGGCCCTGTTTCAGGGAGGAACGATCGAGCATTTGGCCGCGATAATGCGCCCGGAGGCCGGTTCGATGGCGTGGCCCTGCCTGGTCGAAATCCAGGCCTCCGGCTCGAAGCCGCCCCTGTTCCTGGTTCATCCGGGTGGAGGTGACGTGGTCTGTTACCTGGAACTGGCGCGCTGCCTCGGCTCGGATCAGCCGGTCTATGGATTGCGGTCGCCAGGTTTTTACGGGGAACGGACCCCTTATGCGAGGGTCGAAGAGATGGCCGCCCACTATATCGAGGCATTGAAGACCGTCCAACCAGAAGGGCCGTATCTGCTGGGCGGCTGGTCGCTCGGCGGCGCCATCGCCTACGAAATGGCGCAACAACTGGTCGCGCAAGGTGAGCGGGTGAGTCAATTGTTATTGCTCGATTCCACCGCCTGGAGCGCCCTGGAGAAACACGTCGGAGAAGAGCATCTCGAAGAAGACGATGCGGCGTTGCTGATAAATCTGCTCGCCGAAGAGCTGCCGATCGAAGCCACGGAGCTACGGGAGATTCCGGAAGATCAGCGCATCGATTACCTGCTCAAGCAGGCGGCCGGCCTCAATCTATTGCCTCCGGATCTCGGGGTGGGGCAAGTCTCCGCCTTCCTCAAGATGTACAGGGCAAATGTCAGAGCCGGGCGCAAATACGTCCCCCGAACCTACCCTGGCGCAGTCACCCTGTTCAAGACTTCGAAGGAGTTCACCCGTGTTTCACCTGAAGAGTTGGCAGGCGGCGATTACGTTATGAAGATGATCCAGGATCCGACCAGGGGATGGGACGATCTGGCCACAGGCGGAGTACAAGTGATCGATGCTCCCGGCCAGCACGCGACCATGATGAGTTCTCCTTACGTTGAGACCCTGGCGTCGCAGATCCGAAACGAACTCGACTCTAAACCGCGAGCCATGCAAAAAAGCCAATAATTTCGCGCGGTTCGTGTTCCACTTCACCATAGATCGGATTGCAATTGCATGTACGGGAAGGCCGACTGGATCAGTACCGCGAGCGTTAGCGAGCGCGGCCGGAGCCTGAAGCCCGCTCGCTACCGCTCGCGGTACTGATACGTACTGTCATCTTAGTATGGGTACATTGATTTGCAATCCGCTCAAAAACTTCGACCGATACAGGTCAGGAGCGATCAACCATGGAACTAAAAAAGCCGGAAGCCGCAGGTTCATGGGCCGCGAGGCATGCGGTCGGCGCGATCTCGATAATCTTCAGCCTTCTGTGTGGGTTCTTCGCGATCTATCGTCAGGAGCCGCCCGGCGTGAGGCCGTCCGGCGCTCCCGCTGCCGAATTCGCTTCCGGGCGAGCGATGGAACACATCAAGAAGATCGCCCGGAGGCCTCACCCGATCGGATCGGATGAGCATGCCGCCGTGCGCGACTACATCCTTCGGGAAATGACCGGCATGGGGCTCACCCCGGAAGTCCAGAAGTCATCGATTGTGGGCCAGGATGGCAGAGGCTCATACGTGGCGGCTGAGGTGCAGAATGTTATCGGAAGAATAAAAGGCTCCGAGGGCGCCCAGATTGTCCTGCTCGCGTGCCATTACGACTCGGAGTCGAATAGCCCCGGAGCGAGTGACGACGGGGCCGGGATCGCAACCTTGCTGGAGGTTATCAGGACATTGAAGACGGGGCCCCCGTTAAAGAACGACACGATGTTTTTATTCACTGACGGCGAGGAGATCGGCCTGCTCGGAGCCACGGCGTTTATCGATGAATACCCCTGCGCCAAAGATGTAGCGGTGGTTCTGAACTTCGAGGCGCGTGGGATAGGCGGGCCGTCGATCATGTTCGAAACGAGCGATGGAAATGGATGGCTCGTCGGGGAATTGGCGAGAGCCCTGCCGCATCCGGTCGCGAATTCACTCACCTATGACCTTTACAGGCTCCTGCCCAACTCCACCGATCTGACGATCTTCAAGAACAGGGGGCTGCGGGGCCTCAACTTCGCCTATATTTCGGGGCTTTCGTCTTACCATACGGCGCGCGACAGTTACGAAAACATCGACGAGCGCAGCCTTCAGAGCCACGGGACATCGGCCCTGGCTCTGACGCGACATTTTGGAAATCTGAGCGTCTGGCCGGCGCGGGCCGATAATGCGGTCTACTTTGATCTCTTCAGCGCGACACTGGTTTCATATTCCGGAAGGCTGGTCTTGCCAGGCGCCGCGCTAGGCCTCCTGTTGTTCGCGGGGCTGGTCATCATCGGGCTCCGGATGAAGCGATTGACGATCAAGGGAATCACTTTCGGCGCCGCCGGTTTCCTGTTGAATGTGATTGCCGTCGGCGTGGTCATGATCGCGGTGTGGCAGATGATTAGGATGATGAGCCGGAATCCGATGGGCGGCGATTATCACGCGGCCCTCTATGCGATCGGCTTTCTGGCGTTGACGGTCGCTTTGACCGGCGCGCTGCTCATCTGGTTTCGCCGGAAGACTCGGATGGAGAACCTGATGGTTGGCGCGTTGTTCTGGTGGGCGGTCGTGATGGTTCTGTTCTGTCTTGGCGCGCCGGGAGGGAGTTATCTGTTCACTTGGCCATTGCTGTTGATGCTCCCGGCGTTGGGCGCGGTATTCATTTCAAGGGCGGAGCTGAGGTCGCCGAAGAGCATGATACTCCTCGCCGCGCCGATGCTGGCGGGGACGATATTGATCGCGCCGTTGATCAGCCTGCTGATTGCAGGCTTTGGGATGATGGCCGGATGGCTTGTCATGATTCTGGTGGTGTTTCTGCTCGTTCTCTACGGCGCCCATTTGGACCTCCTGACGGCGGAAAGGAGATGGGTCTTACCGGTGGTTTCGGGCCTGCTGGGGCTCGCCCTGGTAATCGCCGGCCCGCTCACCAGCAAGACCAGTGTCGATCATCCGAGGTTCGACCATCTCTTTTACGCCCTCGATGCCGACACCGGTAAGGCCATCTGGGGGAGCGCCGATCGGAAAACGGACGAGTGGACGGCGCAGTTCTTCTCATCGGGGGCGGAGAGAGCGGACCTGGCCGGCTATTTTCCCTGGCTCCGAGGAACTATTCTGAAAGGCGAGGCGCCAATCTTGCCATTGGCCGGGCCGAGTGTCATTGTGATCGATGATCGAACAGAAGAGGGTTATCGAGCGCTTCGTCTGCGTGTTACCTCTCCCAGGCAGGCGGAGACTATCGCCGTCTACTGGAAACGCGAACTGGAACTGAATGGGCTTGCCGTCAACGGAAAGCGAGTCGCAGAAGAGAGTTTTGAATCAGCCAAAAGATCGGCCGGATATCGAGGGATTTCTTACTTTGGCTTGCCGAAAGATGGGATCGAACTGATGTTGGAGATCAAATCCACAGGTCCCGTGGAGTTGAAGATCGAAGACCGCTCATCCAGCCTTCCCGCGACACAGCGCCGGGAGAGGCCCGATTATATCGTCGCTTCTCCTTTCCCATACAGTGACTGCACGGTTGTCATAAGGTCGATGACGTTCTAAATCACAGCAGGCCGAATCGCAGGCCTGGAGGTCGATATGGAAACATTACTGCAGGATATCCGTTACAGCTTTCGGACAATGGTCAGAAATCCTGGCTTCGTCGCCGCGGCTGTCATCTCCCTTGCTCTGGGCATCGGCCCAAATACCGTAATCTTCAGTCTGATCAACGCGCTGCTGCTCAGACCGTTGCCTGTAGATCATCCTGACCGGTTGGTGCGAGTCTTCAGGGTCGACGAGCACAGTCCCTACCACTCTCTCTCCTATCCGGACTATCTTGATTATCGAGACCGGCAGCAGACTTTCACCGGGCTGACCGCCTGCCAGCGGATGATGATGAGTCTGAATATCGACGGGCAACCAACAGCCGTTCTCGGGGCGGTGGTCTCCGCAAACTTTTTCCCACTGCTTGGAGTGCAGGCTTCGCTGGGACGGACATTCACTCCGGAAGAGGATCAAGGCGCCGGCAGGAATCCGGTGGCCGTCATCAGTTATAACCTGTGGCAACGGCGTTTTAATGCCGACCCCGCGGCGCTGGGCAAAACCCTGAGGCTGAACGGGCAGAGCTTCACCATCATCGGCGTCGCGGCAAAGGGCTTTACCGGAGTCGATGGCGTCTTCGTGACGGAGGTCTGGGTTCCCATCACCATGTATCCGGCGCTCGTACCGAATCAGGCGCGCGCCTTCGATCCTATCGCCGGCCGACAGCAGGCGTGGCTTAACGATGTGATAGGCCGCCTCAAACCGGGAGTCAGCATCGAGCAGGCAAAATCGGATCTTGGCGGTATCTCGGCGCAGCTTGAGAGGGACTATCCAAGCCGCCAGACCAATCAAAGGCGAGGAATCGCCCTCGCACTGGTCAGCCAGGGCCATCCGGACATGCGCAACGCGGTGGTTTCGTTTACCGCGCTGCTGATGGCGGTGGTGGGGCTGGCATGGTTGGTGGCCTGCGCCAATGTGGCCAATCTCTTGCTGACACGAGCGGCGGCGCGGCGTAAAGAGATCGCGATCAGGTTGGCCGTCGGGGCCAGTCACTGGCGTTTGCTGCGGCAGTTGCTGACGGAGAGCACTGTGCTGGCGTTGGCCGGCGGTGTGTTGGGGATCTGGCTGGCGTACTGGGCGAGCAACCTGCTGCTCCTCTTCAAGCCGTCGGTCTCGATCCCCGTATCCATCGACCTCAACCTGGATCATCGCGTGCTCATCTTCAGTCTGGCTATCTCGATCCTGACGGGGATCGTCTTCGGGCTGGCGCCAGCCCTCCAGTCTTCGCGGACCGATCTGGTTCCGGCGTTGAAGGCGGAGCAGGCCGCTTTAAGGAGCAAGTCTCGAGAGTCTCGGCTACACAGCCTGTTCGTGATCGCTCAACTGGCTCTCTCGTTGGTGTTACTGATCGGCGCGGGGCTGCTCCGCAAAAGCATGCAGAACGCGTATCATGCAGATCCGGGTTTTGAGAAGAATAACCTCGCGCTGTTATCTACCGATCTCGATCTTCGCGGGTACACATCCACCACGGGCGCCCACTTTTACCTGCAACTCATGAACCGGCTGCAGACTCTTCCCGGACTGCAGTCGGTCAGCATAGCGAGCCTCTTTCCGCTCAGCCTCGCGTCATCAGAGACGGCAATCGCCATTGAGGGGCGCGCATCACAATCCGGAAGCCTGGAGACGCTGGTCGGTTCGACCAGCGTGGCGCCCAAATATTTCGAGACCATGAATATTCCGCTGATTCAAGGGCGCGAATTCGACAACCATGACATAGAAACGGGACCTAGAGTGGTGATTATCAACCAGACCATGGCCAGTCGTTTCTGGCCGGGAGAGGGCGCTCTCGGCAAGCGGATCAAGGTCAATCCGCTTGCGCCCGAGAGCCTCTCCTACACTGTGGTCGGCGTCGTGAAGGACAGCAAGTTCGGAACACTCGGCGAGTCTCCCCGGCCATTCCTCTATATGTCGATATTTCAGGAGTACAGTCCTGGCATCACGCTCGTGGCCCGCACCAGATCCAATCCGGCCGGGATGCTGAACGCTATCCGCCAAGAGGTCCGGTCAATGGATCCAGATCTTCTGATCTACGATGTCAAGACCATAACGGAGCATCTGGACGTCACGCTCTTCCCCTTGAAGATGGCGGCCGTGCTCCTCGGTCTGCTTGGCGCCCTGGCCCTGATCCTGGCGTCAGTCGGACTGTATGCGGTGATCGCCTATTCGGTCACGCTTCGGACACGCGAATTCGGAATCCGCCTGGCCCTGGGCGCAGGATCAGCTCAAATCATGAAGACGGTGTTGAAACGCGGAATGGTCCTCTCCCTGATCGGGATTGCGATAGGCCTGCTTCTCGCACTCGTCATGGCCCGCACTATGTTGAGTTTGGGTCTGCTTCTCGGGATCGGCGCCGCCGACCCGGCCACCTTCTCCGGAGTCCTGGGTTTACTAATCTCGGTAGCGCTCTTGGCCTGCTGCATCCCGGCCCGCAGGGCGATGAAGATAGATCCCGTCATCGCTCTGCGACAGGGATAGAACCCCCCGACAACACAATCGAACAATCACTCTCCCGGCCAGCGCCGTCTTCGAAGACGGGCAGGCCGGGACATAGGAGAACTCTGCATGTTGACCTCAACGTCCGCCCACGCGGGCCACGCCACCGTCGCTCAGTGGGTGCAAAATATCAAAGGAGCGGCCCTGCGCGAGTTGTTTCCGTTAGTGACACGCGCCGACGTGACCTCTTTCGCCTTCGGGTTACCTGCGGCGGAACTGCTTCCACTGAAGGACTACGCCGCCGCTTCTTCGCGTGTGCTCTCTCTAGATCCGCGGGCGCTGCAATACCAGTTGCCGCCAGAGTCGCTCAAGATCCACATTCAAGGACTGCTCGCCTCCCGTGGCGTGAACTGTCGGCCCGACCAGATTTTTCTCACGGCCGGAGCCCAACAGGCTACTCATTCGCTGGTCAATCTGTTTCTGGAACAGAGAGGACAGGTTCTCGTCGAAGAGGTCGCCTATGAGGGGCTGCAGACGGCCCTCACGCCGTTGCAGCCTGAGATTCTGGCCGTGCCGAGCGGGATGGAGAGCGGGATGGACCTCGATGCAGTCGAATCGCAGTTGGTTCGAGGAGCGCGCCCGGCCTTCATCTATGCGATCACGGACGGTCATAACCCGCTGAGTTTGAGCCTGAGTCAGGCGTCACGGATCCGTCTGGTCGAGATGGCGCGGCGATTTCGAATTCCCATCCTTGAGGATGATGTCTTCGGATTTCTCAGTTATGACGGCCCGGCGTTGCCGCCCATGCGGGCTCTTGATGAGGAATGGGTGTTTTATATCGGCTCGCTCTCTAAGACACTGGCTCCGGCGCTTCGGATAGGTTGGATTGTCGCCCCGGCAGCGTTCAGCCCCGCACTCCATTTCCTCAAACAGTCCAACGATCTGGACACTACGACTCTCTCGCAGCTCACGGTTTCATCTTATCTGGATACGGGAGTGTTTCCCTCTCACCTCGCGACGTTACGGCGTGAATACGGGAAGCGCCGTGACGCCATGCTCAACGCTCTCAAAGCCCATTTTCCGCTGGAGGCGCGGTGGCGGAAGCCGACCTGCGGCATGTTCATCTGGGTTGAGCTACCCCCGGAGATCGACACCATTGATCTGCTCAGAATGGCTGTTAAAACCGAGCAGGTCGCTTTCATGCCCGGCGCGATCTTTGCCATGTCTGGAAACCGCGGAGCGAGGAATGGAATACGCCTCAACTTCACTCACTGCCCGGTTGAGCAGATTGAGCCGGGCGTGGCGCGGTTGGCGCGGGTTCTGAAAAGATTCATGAGGTCCGGCCGGTAATTCCACTAGATCGGATTTCAATTGGATGCACGGTAAGGAGCGCTCCGGTACGGTACCGGGAGCGGTAGCGACCGGGCGCCAGTGACCCGGTCGCTACCGCTCCCGGTACCGTACTGCGCCGCAACTGCGGTGAATTTAAATCTCTGAAAGAGTTGCTTGCGGTCATCCTAAGCCAATTGATCAATTTACTTTTTGACATACCCTAAAGCCAGTACAAACGATACGGAGAGAGCGCGAAACATGCGCATGAGGCTCAACCTGCGAAATGGTCGATCATTTCACGGGCCTCACCGCATTCTCAGCCGTTGTGTTCTCCCCTGTTTTCAAGAGGATTTATCATGAAAGAGCCCATCGAAACTTGTAGCGCGTTGTTTATAGACCCACGGGAATATACCAAGACGGTCGACCTTCCTGATCCGGCATCGATCAAGATCTATGACACCACGTTGCGCGACGGCGAGCAGATGCCTGGCGTCGCCCTGGCGCCACGGCAGAAGTACATCCTGGCCAAAGAGCTCTCGGCCCTCGGTTGTCACATTATCGACCTCGGTTTCCCGGCCGTCACACACAGTGAACGCCAGATGTTACAACTGATGCTCGAAGGCAAGCGGAAGCGGGAAATCCGCGAAGACCTGGAGTTGCTGGTCATGTGCCGTGCGGCCGAACCAGATATCGATGCCACGATCGAGGCGATCGAGGGAGTCGGCGGAGATCTCGATCAGGTCACATTTTTGATCTTCACCTCGGGAAGCTTTCTCCATTGCAAGTACAAGCTCGGGCCCATGCTCATGAAGCGCGAGGGGCTGAACCCGAGGGACTTGCCTCAAACTCCGCCCGAATTCTTTCACGAGGCCAACAAGCGCATGATCGCCGAAGCCATCGGTTATGCCAGAAGCCGCGGGGTCGGGAAGATCGAATTTGGGGCGGAAGACGCCAGTCGCGCGCCACTTGATTACGTTATCGATCTGGGGCGCGCGGCGATCCGGGCCGGGGCGACCCGCTTCAACTTCCCGGATACGACCGGTAGCCTGACCCCCGAAGCCACACGGTATTACTGTCGAGCCTTGAAGGCGGCCTTCCCGAACGTAGAGCTGGTCTCACATTTTCATAACGACTTCGATCTGGCCACGATAAATGCGATCACCGGTGTGCTCAACGGATTCACGATCTTCACCGCCACGGTCAACGGAATCGGCGAGCGGGCGGGCAATGCTCCGCTTCATTCGATCGTCGCGAGTCTGAAATACCTTTACGGGCTGGAAATTCCGAACTTCAGATACGACCGTCTCTGGCGGGTCAGACGGATAGTCGAGGAGATGACCGGAATCCCCGTGCAGGCCCACGAGCCGGTGATCGGCCATAACGTCTATTCGCACGAGTCCGGGATTCATACGCACGGGGTGACGATCGCGCGCCAAATGTACGAGCCGATCCCTTACGAGGAGGTCGGAGGCGAAGCCAAATTCGTCTACGGCAAGCATTCGGGCAGTAACGGTCTTTACGAACTGCTGACCCGGAGAGCGCCGGAGGTCGGCTGCATCATCGATCGCGAACTCCTTTCGGCGGTCCTCAAGGAGATCAAGGTTATGCGCGAACACCGGGTCTGCCAGGACGAAACCACCGACTTCATCCGGAACTATTACGCCAACCTGCAGCAACTCAGCATCAGCGAAGATGAAGTGATCGAGCTGGCCAGAGAGATCGGCCGCCGGGTGACGGAAGACGAACACTGCTTAATCACTTAGAGCGGATTGCAATGAATGTACGGGAAGGCTGACTGGATCAGTACCGCGAGCGGTAGCGAGCGAGTATTGGCAAATGCGCCGCTCGCTACCGCTCGCGGTACTGACTCGTCGCCTCAAGCAATGCTTAATAACTTCGTTAACAGAGCAATTATTTGCGCATTCTTCAAATAATCACTTAAAGAGATGCGGGAAGAGCCACTCCCGTCTATTTCGCGGTTTGAAAGAGATAGAGATGACCGAAAAAGGGATGACGCGAAGCGGGTTCTCCGAAGCCTGGCGCGAAGCGAAGGGATTGATCGTCGATCACGGTTGGCGCCTGGCGCTGGGCGCCGGCCTCATGCTCATCAATCGTCTGGTCGGGCTAGTCCTGCCTGCCTCGTCGAAATACATCATCGACGAGGTCGTAACCAGAGGGCAAAGAGGACTATTGCTGCCGATCGCTGTGGCTGCCGGAGTCGCAACCCTGGTGCAGGCCGTCACTTCGTTCTCGCTCTCGCAGATTCTGGGCGTCACTGCGCAACTCGCGATCACCAGGATGCGCCGGAAAGTCCAGGCCCACATCGAACGCCTGCCGATCGGTTACTTCAATTCGATGCCGACCGGAAAGCTGATCGCCAGAATCATGAGTGACGCTGAGGGGGTAAGGAATCTGGTCGGCGCCGGGATGGTCCAACTGAGCGGCGGTCTGGTGACGGCCGCGATCTCAATTGGCGTGCTGTTCTATCTCAACTGGCGAATGACTCTCATGACGCTCGCGATTCTGCTGGTGTTCGGCGGAGGATTGGCTTATGCCCTGGCAAGACTGCGCCCCCTCTTCCGCGAACGGGGAGAGATCTACAGCCAGGTGACGGGGCGGCTGGCCGAATCGCTCGGCGGCATCCGCATCGTCAAATCCTATACCGCGGAGAAGCGCGAGGAACTGGTTTTCGCCCGCGGTACGCATCGGCTGTTTCGCAATCTCAAGCAATCGACGATCGGCGTCTCGGCTCTTAGCGCGTTCGCTTCTGTCGTCATCGGGGCCGTCGGCGTGAGCATGATCATCGCCGGCGGCAGCGCAGCGCTTGGCGGAGAGATGACGCTGGGAGAACTGTTTATGTATATCTTTTTCACCGGTCTAATGGCCATGCCGGTGATCGAGATCACCGTAGTCGGCGCCCAGATCTCAGAAGCCTTCGCCGGGCTCGACCGCATCCGCGAGATCATGAGATTGCAGACCGAAGACGAGGCCGAGGCTTCGAAAGAAGCGCTGGGCGAGATCTGGGGAGAGGTCGAATTCGAAAACGTCTGGTTCGAGTATGAGCCTGGAGCGACGGTCCTGAAGAACCTCTCTTTTAAAGTTCCTGCCGGTTCCACCGTCGCGCTGGTCGGTTCGAGCGGGTCCGGCAAGAGCACGGTGACCAGTCTGGTCATGAATTTCAACCGCCCGTTTTCGGGGCGGGTCAAGATCGACGGGCGAGATCTATCGAAGATCCGGCTGTGCGACTACCGGTCACACCTCGGGGTAGTTCTGCAGGACAATTTCCTCTTCGATGGCACGGTCGCTGAAAACATCGGTTTCTCCAAACCTCGGGCGAGCCGTGAAGAGATTCAAACCGTCAGCCGTCTCGCCCATTGCGAAGAGTTCATCGAACGACTCGAGAACAAATACGAGACCCTGGTCGGCGAACGGGGCGTCAAGCTCTCCGGCGGCCAGTGTCAGCGTCTGGCCATCGCCCGCGCGCTGCTGGCCGACCCGAAGATTCTGATTCTCGATGAAGCAACGTCGAGTCTGGACAGCGAAAGCGAATCGTCGATTCAGGAAGGGTTGCGCGCTTTACGCCGGGGCCGGACGACCTTCGTCATCGCTCATCGTCTCTCGACGATTCGCGGCGCCGATCAGATTCTCGTGCTGGAGAACGGAGAGATCGTCGAGCGCGGCACACACCAGACGCTGCTGAAGGCAGGCGGACGTTATCAACAGCTTTACGATCGGCAATACAAATTCGAGCGGGACCAGTTCACCAATCCCGGCGAGGAGGTCAGGCCCGAACCGGCCGAAGTCGAGCCCCAACACTTAAGGAGAAATGATCTATGCTTACCGATAATCTGATCTACGACTGGAACTTGGTGAATCCGATAAGCCTGGCTCCTGACCAACCGGTCTATCTAAATGACGAGACGCTGCGTGACGGATTGCAGTCGCCATCCGTGAGCGATCCGCCGATTGAGAAAAAGATTGAATTATTGCGCTTGATGGAGGAACTCGGCATTCACGGTCTCTGCATCGGCCTTCCCGGGGCGGGCGGGTCGCATGCCGCAGGGATCGAGAGATTGGCGCGAGAGATCGCCGACCACAGGATGAAGATCATCCCGAACTGTCTGGCCCGCACCGACCTGCGCGATATCCGGCCGATCATCGACCTTTCGCAGCGGACCGGCATCCCGATCGAAGCGACTCTCTTCACCGGCTCATCCCCGATTCGGTTCTATGTCGAGGACTGGACTCTGGATCAATTATTGAAACAGACGGAGGAGGCCGTCACCTTTGCGGTTAAGGAGGGGCTGCCCGTTTTGTTCGGAACCGAAGATACGATGCGTTCGAATCCTGAGACGATCCGCGCGCTTTTCACCACCGCCATCCGTTGTGGGGCGACCGCCCTGGGCATTGCCGATACCGTCGGGCACGCGACCCCGAACGGCGCTCGCGCGCTCGCCAGGTTCACCCGGGAACTGGCCGACGAACACCGGCCGGGGATTCGGATCGACTGGCACGGTCATCAGGACCGCGGCCTGGGCGTGATCAACTCGATCGCCGCGGTTGAAGGCGGCGCCAACCGGTTGCACGGAACCGCGCTCGGAATAGGCGAGCGCATCGGCAACGCGCCGATGGATCAGTTGCTGGTCAACCTCAAACTCCTGGGTTGGATCGATCATGACCTCTCGCTCCTCGGCCAGTACTGCGCGACCGCCGCCGCGGCCTGTAACTTGACGATCCCGTTCAACTACCCGGTCTTCGGCCGTGACGCTTTCCGGACGGCGACCGGAATCCACGCCGCGGCCCTGGTCAAGAGTTATAAGAAAGGCGATACGGCATTGGCCGACATTATCTATTCGGGAGTTCCCGCCGGCCTCTTCGGACAGCGGCAACTGATCGAGGTCGGCCCGATGAGCGGCAAGTCGAACGTCATCTACTGGCTCGAAACGCACGGCATCGAGGTGACGGAGGAACTCGTCTCGCGCATCTACGAACACGCTAAAAAATCTCCTTCCGTGCTCGCGGAAGACGAGATGTTAGGCCTGCTCCAGGGCTGGCGCGGGAATTTGAATCAACTCGAATGTGACGGAGCCCGGGCTTGAAGATCGCCCGGAGCAGCGTCGGTAACAAAGGAGGCATAGATGACAAACGAACGAAGCGTAACTAAACGGCCATCGAGTTTTCGTCTCGATCGGCGCGCGCTATTTCTTACCGAAGACATCTCGCTCATACGCCGCCAACTGGAGGGCGAAGACATGGCGTGGGATCCGGACGTTCCTTTAATGAACAACATTTCGACGGACGAGATGACGCCGATCTGGGTCTGTTTCTACCACGACGAGACGCTGGGCCGGTACATTTACGTCGGCATGCGTGAGGGCGCCGTCCGCCAGGATGAAGTCAAAGGCGGGCAGTTCTCGGTGGTTGTCTCGGGAATTTCCAAGGGGTGCGGCTCGTCGCGGGAGATGGCGCCTTATGGCGAGAAATGGGCCGGTATCGAGCTGATTGCAGCCAGGTCCATCGAAAAAATATATCAACAAAATGCGCAGAATATCGGTCTGCTTACCACGACGGACTTCAGTCTTCTAGAACAGCTGCTGCGAGGCGAGGAGGTTCCGCTCGACTCCTTCACCCGCGACCTGGACCCGATCTCGAAAGAGATTGTGGAATACGGAGGGCTTTTCAATTACAACCGGGCGCGACTGGGAGGCGTGACCTCCCCGCCGCCGATCGCGACCTCGGCCAGGCCGATGACTCTGGTGGAGAAGATCATCGCTCGAAATGCATTCGTCAAGCCTGGGCAGATCGGGGTCGCCGCCGTCAAACCGGGGGACGCGCTATTCGCCACCGCCGATGTTCGTTTCTCTCACGAGCCGATCACTCCGATGGCCGAGTCTCTGTTGAGGGAGGCGCTCGGCCCGGAGGTCAAGGTGACCGATCCCGCTTCGGTCTATGCTTTCTACGATCATCTGATCTTCATCGACAAGGTGATGCCCGCCAAGCATCGGGAGATGGGGCTGCTGGAGCGCGTGAAAGAGCTTCCAGTCAGACAAGCCGATTTCGCCGCCCGGCAGGGGATCAAACTTTATCACGAGAGTCCGGACGGTGGAGCGGAAGCCATCTGCCACAACGCCGTCGTCGAGGACATCGCGATGCCGGGCCAGATAGTCATCGGGACGGATTCGCATACTTGCATGGCTGGAGTCCTCGGCTGCTTCGCCTTCGGCGTCGGATCTACAGATATGGCCAACGCCTGGTACACGAAAGACGTTCGCCTCACTGTCCCGGAGACGATCCGCTTTGTCCTCCACGGACGGCGGCGCCCCGGAGTAGCGGCGAAGGATGTCATGCTCCATCTGCTCGCGACCGATTTCATCCGGCAGGGTCAGGGCATCGGCCGCGTCATCGAATTCGCAGGCGATGGGCTGAAAGACTGGTCAATCGACGAGCGCGCTACCCTCACCAACATGTCCGTGGAAGCCGGAAGTACGACCGGGATCATCGAGCCCGATGAGACCACGCTAGAATATCTGGTTAAGATGCGCGGCCTCGACCCTGAGGTGATCAGACGGGGCTTTCTCCGGAGCGATTCTCAAGCGTCATATTACGCCAATTTCGAGATTGCTCTCGATTCCATCTCTCCCATGGTCGCGACTCCAGGCGACCCTCGCAATGGCATTCCGATCGGTCGACTCCCAGGCGAGGTCAGGATCGACATCGCCTATGGCGGATCCTGCACAGGAGGGAAGATGGCCGACATGGATATGTACGCCGAAGTCCTGGGGAGGGCGCTCGAAAGAGGGATGGGGGTTGCGCCGGGAACGCAACTTTACCTCCAGTTCGGCTCGCAAAAGATCAAGCAGTATGCGCGGCAGAGAGGCTATCTCGAAATTTTTCAGAAGATCGGCGCGCAACTGGTGGACCCGAGTTGTGGGGCCTGCATCAATGCCGGACCGGGAGCCTCGGTCTCGCCGGATCAGGTCGTGGTCAGCGCTCAGAATCGTAACTTCCCGGGCCGCAGCGGACCGGGGCAAATGTACTTGGCCTCGCCCTATGTGGTTGCCGCCTCGGCTGTGGCCGGGCGAATTGTTGAGCCGGGCCATATCCTCAATGATCGTTAAAATCCGGATCGGAGAAAGTATCTTATGAAACGAATTGCGATTATCCCGGGAGACGGGATCGGCATTGAAGTCACTCGCGAAGCGGTGCGGGCGCTGGAGACAACCCGTGACTGTTTCGGCATCGAACTGGACCTGGTCCACTTTGACTGGGGAGCGGAGAAATATCTGCGCGAGCATGTGACCTTGCCGGAAGGAGCGCTGGAGATGTTTAGGCGCGATTTCGACGCCATCTTCACCGGCGCCTTCGGCGATCCGCGGGTCGAATCGAACCGGCACGCGATCGATATTTTGGGTGGGCTGCGTTTCGGACTGGACCTCTATATCAACCTGCGGCCTGTCCGGCTGCTCAATGACCGCTTCACGCCGCTCAAGAGTGGCCATCGCCGGAACATCGACTTCGTAGTCTTCCGCGAAAACACTGAAGGAATGTACGTCAATACGGGCGGAAACTTCAAACTCGGCGCCGATCAGGAGATCGCGATCCAGGAAGAGATCAACACCAGACATGGTGTTGATCGAATCATCCGGGCGGCTTTCGCCTATGCGCGCCAGCATGGCCGAAAACGGGTAACGCTGGCCGATAAGTCGAATGTCTTGACCTATGGACACGGGCTCTGGAGGCGGGTCTTCAAAGCAGTTGCGAGCGAATACCCGGATATAGAAGCCAACGCCCAGTATGTAGACGCCATGGCCATGTTGATGGTGCTGGATCCGGGACAATACGAGGTAATTGTGACCAATAACATGTTCGGCGACATCCTCACTGATCTCGGCGCCGCGCTCCAAGGCGGGCTCGGGGTAGCGGCCTCCGCCAACCTGCACCCGGGCCGCGTCTCGCTCTTCGAGCCGGTCCATGGCAGCGCGCCGGATAAGGCCGGGCGTGGAATCGCGAATCCCATCGGGGCCATTATGACTGTAGCCATGATGCTCGATTACCTTGGCTACCCGGAGGCTGCCCGCCGAATCGAACAGGCGATCGAAGACGCCTGCGACGCAGGTGAAGTCACGATCGATCTCGGCGGCGCGCTTTCGACGGTTGAGGCCGGCGCCGCGATCTGCCACAGAGTGGGATTGCGTTGACTCGAACCTCAGCATCAGTATCCTAGGCCGGTTAGCAATTGGATATACGGGATTGCTTACAATAGCCTTGACCGAATTCGCGAAGCGTATGGAGCGCGGCGAGTCCTCGCCGCTTTGCTTTATCCTAAAGAAAAGCCGCGAGGACTCAAGGCGCTCATACGCTACCGCGATCCTGGCGAATAGATCGTTTTTCGATTGCGTATCTATCCTCGTCATTCGCCTTCTATGAACCCGTACGCTGATCTGTTAATCGCTCTAGCGCCACAGTTATAACTGTTCATGTTGAGCCCGAGCGCGCTCACAGCTCGCGTTTGGCCCGCGCCTGATGGTTCCTTCGCCATCTCGACCACCTCACAACCGCCATTGTTGTCGTCCTTCTCTTGCCTCCCCGAGCGGCAGTAGCGCCCAATCTTAGAGCCACTTGCTCTTCGTCCCGGCCCCGGCGCTCCGCCTCTTCCACGTCCCTTTCGGCGGCCGCTCGCCGATCTCCGTCACCCACTCACATAACCTGACGCAATCACTACTTACCAACACATCCGCCACGCGCTCAAGGCGCTGTAATCCATCTCGCCCCGCCTGCGAATTATCTTACTGTGACACGACACACACGCGCCCTGTGAACCAATTCACTGCAACCTTAGGCCCGATAAAGTAACTTGCCGACTCCAGCAATAACCTGGCTCCCGGGGAAAACGGCGCGAGAAAGACCGTGCTCGCGGCCCCATGCCGGCTTTTCAACAACATGCTAGCGATTGGCGTAAGGAGCAAAAGATGCAAGACATAGCATTGATACGTGAGTTGATGCGAAAATTTTGGGCGCTGTTTATCGTTACTCTGTTCGTGTTAGCGAGCGCAAGTTGGCCGTATGAGCGCGGCGCCAGCGGCGCCGTTTATCAAGAGCAATCAGCCGGGGCGCCTACTGACGAGGAGTCATTGCCGGTTCAGCCGGAGGTACTGCGGCTTTCGTGGGACAAATTGCCGCAGCCCAACGCAGTCACGACGGGAGCGGTTTCGGACATCAAGTTACGCATAGAGAATCTGACCGACGCGTCGCTGCGAGCCGAAATCCGCCTCAGCGCTGACGATGGAGGCCAAAGAACCTTCACGCGGAATTTCGGCTATCTCAATTTCGGTCCCAGGGGAACCGGGACTCTTGCGGTTGATCTGCGGAATTTCGGTTTCGATTGGTCGCGGATGATCTACTCCAGCCAACTACAGGCGACCGCGCATGCGTTCCTGAATGATGGCGGTCAATATCGCCAGGCCGAATCCCCGGCGCTCTACTTTCACCCGAATTTCGTCGGCGGCGTGTTCGTAGCGACGTTTTACGGCGAGCAGACGCTGCTCAGGCAGTTTCGCGCCGGCGATTTCGGAGGGCGGGCTCCGCGCGATCTCTTCGAGCCGGAAGCGGACGGAGTGTCGCGCGTGATCTACGGCGGCGCCGGGGCGCCTGGCGGCGGGGCGAGCGACGATGAGCCGGATGAAACGCCGGCGCCGGAAGAGCTTGCCAATCAGACGGCGACTCCGCAGAGAACCGTCGCGAGAACTACGCTGACCGGGCAGACAAACCTGGCGAGCGGGAATAACTATCGGACCTGCGTCAAGTTTCAGATCCGAACGGTTGACTCGGGCTTGGGGATTCCCGACGGCCCGAATGCGGGCGGGACCGAAGATCATTACGTAAACGCGAACAATGATATCAGCGTGATCGCCCGTGGCGTGCGCGTCAAGGTCTCGCGTGGAGGCTGGTCTCAGACCTTCGATTCTGAGCCGAGCACGGGCTGCTTCAACTGGTCGCACAACAGCGCCAGCGGCTTTTCGCTGCGCGTCTATGGTTACGCCACCGACTCGGCGGACAACTACGTGCGCATCCACACCGCGCCGAACGATTTCTCCAGCTACCCCGGGCAGACCTATTCGATTTTGCTGACCGACGTCAGCCCGACGCCTGGCGGCGTCAACACCTATCACGTTGGCTCATACAATTCGAAATGGACGGCGATGGCGTCGCTCGCCTTCGGGTTGTACCGCTATCACGACGGGTTGAGCGGCAAGGCTTTCCACGTCGGGATTGATAACTCGACCCCGGGCGGCTCGTCGGCGCATTACGGGCAGGGGCAGTCGAATGGGGCCATCACCAGCGGGCGTCATTACATCAAAATCGGCAACGCGACTGTGAATTCGGAAGGAGATCCAGCCACGCCGCAGACGAAGTACAAGTTCATCGTCACGCATGAACTCGGGCACGCCATCGCGGCGATTTACTACGGCGCTCACGACGACGCCGATGACGGCGGCGAACCGAACGTGAGCTTAACCCATAATGTGAACCCGAACGCCTGTGGCACGTCAGACAATCCGAATCCCGGTTACTCGATTGATTCGAAGGAGTGGAACTCGGTCGGCTTCCGCGAAGGCTTTGCGCATTTCATCGCGGCCAAAATGTGGAACAACAAGGAGACTGAGGGAACCTTCAGTTGGTTCGCGAGCCCGCACGACCTGGAGCGTTACGACTTCGGCGCGGGCAGCAATTCCGGCGGGCGGCTTGAGAACCAGTGTTGCGTCGGCGCCGGCTGCGCCGATTCATGGGAGGGCGCGGGAACAAACGGAGACTGGCTGCGCTTCTTCTGGGATTGGTACACAAATGTCTCCGACACCTGCGCTGACCGGCCCACGAAGTTGGACATGCTGAAACTTTATCGGCAGACGCGGCTCAACGGAGGGCTGACCAATAACAACTACTTCAGCAAAATGCAGGCGGCCGCCGACGATCTCAATCTACCCGATTGTCTCAAGACCAGCCGCTTCAACTCCTATGCCGCGCATAACGGCATAAACAATCAATGAACCATCGCGAAAGGAGCCGACATGCGTTTCCGCAAATACGCCTTTATCTTTTCGATCGTTGTCGGGACCATGGTCCTGGCCGGTTCACTCCTGGCATTGCGCGCCGCGCAGGACCGCCAACCCGCCGGAGCAAGGGAGAGCGAACGAGAGGCGCGGCAGCGCAAGCTCGCGGAGATGCGGCCGCAACCGGTCAATGACGCTGAATACGCCAGGAGCCTGATGGAGGCGGCGGCGCGCGAACGCGCGGTCAATGCATATCTACTGCCCGGCGCGCCGATCAACCTGGCCGCGAGCTCCGCGCAGGAGATCTGGAACAACATCGGTCCCAGCAGTAGCAATGGAAATTATTTCGACAGCGGCCGACTGACCGGCATCGTCATCCACCCGGATAACTCCAACATCATTTACGTCGCCTCGGCCGGCGGCGGAGTCTGGAAGACGACCAATGGCGGCGCTTCATGGTCGCCTAAGACCGAGTCTGTAGGCAGTCTCGGATGCGGCGCATTGGCCATGGACCCCTCTGATCCGGACACGCTCTACCTGGGTTTGGGCGACCCGCATCGCGTCGGCTTTCTGGGGCTCGGAACGGCGCCGGGGCTAGGCGTGTTGAAGTCGACCGATGGCGGGGAGAACTGGTCGGGGCCGATCCTGCTCGGCGACTCGACCACTATCCGCTCTCTGCTGGTCCACACTTTCAACAACGATATCGTTATGGCCGGAACCAACAGAGGGCTTTTCCGCTCCACCGATGAAGGCGAGTCTTATCAACCGGTGGCGCTGGGCGCGTCAGTACAGGAGGTCTGGAGTCTGGCATGGGCGGGCGGCTCCAAATTCGTGCTGAGCAGCAAACCACATATCGAAGGACATGGGTCCAGCTTCGGGCGCATCTATTATTCGACCGATCAAGGCGCGACGTGGGCGCTGGCCAACGGTTATGCCAGCGATCTCGGACGGATCACGCTTGCGGCCGGCTATTCCGACGCCATCGATCAATTCCCGTTTGCCGCCCCCGCCCAACACATTCTTTACGCGCTGGCCGAACGTGGCGACGGCGCGGAGATCTACAAATCCACCAACTCCGGTCAAACCTGGACGCCATTGAATATCGCGACCAAGGAATATACCAATTACGATGAGAGCGTGAGCGAGATTCTGGGCGATCAGGGCGACTACAACCAGATGGTCATCGTCCATCCCATCGATCCGGACACGGCCTATTTCGGCGGGCAGAAGCGCCTGATCAAAACGACCAATGGCGGCGCCAGCTTCAAACTGGTAAGCTCGGACAACCCCAACAGCGCGCTTTTCGATTACGTTCACGCGGATATTCACTGCGCGGCGTTCACCTACAATGGCATGTTGCTGGTGGGCACTGACGGCGGAATATTCAAAACCACTGACGGCGGCGCGAACTGGAGCTCCGCCCTAAACGACGGGTTGATCACGCATCTGGTCCACGCCATCGCCTCGACCAAAGACGATCCAAACATCGTCGTAGCTACGCTGCAAGACAACGGCGTCATGGTTCGCCGGCAGAACAACGGCGTGTTCGACAAGATCAAAAGCGGCGACGGCTATTTCACCGTCGTATCGCAAAGCGATAGCGACTGGATGCTCTTTTCGAACAACGGCAAGGGATACCAATCCGACGACGGCGGGATGACCTATGACGCAGCCTCCACCGCCGGCCTGCCGGGAGACGCGCCCTTCCGCTGGGAGCAGTCCCCCCATGCAGCCAACGGTCATTACCTGTATGCGATAGCCAGCCAGAAATTATACTGGAGCTCAAATTTCGGCTACAACTGGCAAGCGGTTGGGACAAATGGCTTGCCCGCCAGTCACACCATAAAGGATGTCGCCGGTTCCAAAGTTCCCGGCGCAGTGGCGGTCATCGTCTCAGCCGGCAGCGCGAGTGGTATCTATTATTCGTTCAATTACGGCGCCAGTTGGACGAGGTCCGCCAGCGTCCCCAACGTCGACGGCTCACTGATAGACCTTGCCATCGGTCCCGACTCGCAGTTCTACGCAATCTCTGATGGATGGAATCAGGGCGGCGACAATTTCCGCATCTGGACTTCAAACAATCCGCAATCGGGCTGGCTGCCCGTCGCCTTGGACGGCTTGCCGGAAGGCGTGCGACTCAATGTCATCAAGGCCGATCCGGTTAAGAACGGCGTGATCTACGTGGGCAGCGACCTGGGCCTTTACATCTCCAAGAACAAAGGGCTGACCTTCCAGCGCTGGGGCTACGGGCTGCCGTTGGTGAGCGTCACCGACATCTGGATCGCGGCGGACGGCAGTAAGTATCGCGCCGGAACTTACGGGCGGGGCGTGTGGCAGTTGGTAGAGTTCGGCTTCACCATTCCCTAGTTCCGCGGAATAAACCTTCCCCATATGGTTTCCGCACATGGCAATGGCTCAGCCCGACGAATCGGGTTGAGCCACGAATGAACACGAATAAACACGAATGGACGCCGGTTGTCAGCCTTAAGGTTTTCGGCGTCCATTCGTGTTTATTCGTGGCTGAAATATCCCACCTTTGAGCGGATTGCAAATCAATGTACCCATACTGAGATGAAAGTACGGATCAGTACCGCGAGCGGTAGCGAGCGGGTTTCACGCTCAGGACCCGCTCGCTACGGCTCGCGGTACTGATCCAGTCAGCCTTCTCGTACATGCAATTGCAATCCGCTCTAGTTATCCACTACCCAAAATGAATAGGGCAGGTCTTGCGGCGCCGCCTGCCCGAGAGGATGCGCCCCGCGCCATCATAACGGAGGAATTTGCTGAAACTCTGGACGAGTTTCGCCCGGTAAACGGGGTTGCAGTACAATCGCATTGCCTTAACAACGGCGATCATTCGCCGCCCACTTTCAAAGCGCCGGAAAAACTGGGGATTGATCGATGAACAAGAAGGGCAAGAAATTGCAGAATGGTCTTGAGATCGCGCTGAACCGCAAGAAATTCGGCAAGGCCGTCAAAGAGAAGCGGGAACGAGAGGGGCTGTCTCTGAGGGACCTGGAAGGCGTTGTCGGCGTCAGCCCCCCAACTCTCAGCAGGATTGAAAATGGCGAAATCAGCAGCCCTGAAATCGAACATCTGCTCGCTTTGTGTCAATGGCTGCGCAGGCCGCTCGAAAGCTTTTTCAGCGGCCTGCTGGCCTCATTGCGTGTGCGCATCCACTATCCGACATACGTCAACGCCGGCTTGCCTGCCCCC
>Ga0154003_1000112_pt1 | contig 24346 bp, 21 predicted proteins | sample TSFL087MetaG_FD_104679 | JGI IMG/M metagenome (GOLD analysis project Ga0154003, IMG submission 104679) | Attine ant fungus gardens microbial communities from Florida, USA - TSFL087 MetaG | ecosystem: Host-associated > Fungi > Mycelium > Unclassified | place: USA: Florida, Lake Talquin State...
AATAAGGGGATCCGACACTAATGAGACAGCTTTCTGTTGATCCCCAGCCGCCTACAACATGGCATTCTAGAGCTGCAGTAGCATCATAAGCAAGCTGTCTAGGTACAGCGGCACCAGTGGCAACAAAGGTTTTTAATCCCTTTGGTGGGCGCTGATCCCGTGAAATATCTGCTAAGAACGGCATAGCAGCTTGGACAAATGTTGCCCCGTGTTCTTCGATTGCTTGACGAGCAGTGTCGACATTCCAGATCGCTTGACACACTTGTTTTGCGCCTAAGGAAAGGGCAATGATTGAGCCATATAAAAGACCTGTTTGGTGTGCTAATGGCGATGGTACCCAGATGATATCCTGATCGGTAAGCCTGAGCGTCTTCGTGTGAGCGTGAGCAGCAAAGCTTAAAGTTCCATGTGTATGGATAACCCCTTTTGGTTCTCCTGTGGTTCCTGAAGTAAAGAGCAATGTAGCATTGGTGCGTGCAGTTGGATGTAATGCTTCAATAGTTTCCATATCGGGTATTTCTGATGCTAATCCACCAAGACGAACCTTTATGTCAAAGGGGTCTCTTGAAGTAATTGTGATCGTTTTTTCTAGACGTGGGAGCTTAGGTGTAATGCGTTCCACCATTGGCTGGTAGTCAAAATTTCTATAGTTTTCAGGGACGATCAATAAGCGGCTTTTTGATTTCTCCATGATAAAGGAGACCTCGTGATCCCTAAGCGCTGGTAAAATAGGACAAGCTGTGGCGCCAATCTTCCAGATGGCAAGAGTTATAACAATAAATTCCCAACTATTTGGCAAAATATAAGCGACACACTCACCAGGCTGTATGCCATATTTCAAGAAACCTTGCGCTGTTCGATTGGCAAGGTCATTCAGCTGTCCATAATTGAGCGTGATGGCTGTGTTAGTGCTTAAGTCCACAACAGCTTCCTTTTTGGGGTCGGCGGTTGTTAATTGTGCTAAGAAAAGAGGTTCGTTATCAAGATTATAATGGTTTGTCATACTAAAGCGGGCTCCTTTTTGTGTACGTTTTGTTTATCTCTAATGCTCATATCAAGACCCAGCTGCGCCATGTGGTCTAAGAATTCTGGATAGGAAATTTTATAGGCATTTGGGAAGGTGAGGTCACTTGTCCCAGAAGCACGTGTCGCTGCTAAGGCAAAAGCCATTTCCACACGGTGATCATTATAAGTGGAAATCGATGTGGATCGAAGAGATTCTACACCATTGATGATCAAATCATCGCCGACTTCTTTAATGTCTGCACCCATTTTATTCAATTGTAACATGGCTTTGACACGGTCAGATTCTTTTAAGCGACCTGGACCGATATTTTTCAGAATGGTTTGTCCTTTGGAAAGCGCGGCGAGAACACTCAACGCAGGAATCAAATCTGGAATATCCCTCATGTCCACTTCAAAATCTGAAGTCGGACGAACGCCATTATGCTGAATGTGAAGACGGTCATTTTCTTCGTCGACGGTTACTGGGACACCCATTTGTTGAACAATTTTTAATACATGACCTTCAGGGTGAGAACCCGCTGAAGAAATACCTTCAAGTGTCAAGTCACTAGGATGCAATGCTCCGAGAACCAATAAGAAGGCTGCTGAAGAAAGATCAGGTTCTAGGACTAGATCACAAGGTTTATAGCTTTGATTAGCGGGAACCGTCCACATTCTGCCATTGTCATGTTCAATAACTTTAACACCAAATTGACTCATCATTTCAATCGTTAGGTTAATATAGCTTTTCTCATTTAAAGGTGGAAGAGCTTCTACAACTGTATCTTCTGAAGCAAATGGAGCAAGAATTAATAGACCCGAAATCCACTGGCTTAATGTACCTTGGATTTTAATATGTCCCCCTTTTGGGAGTCCTGGATGAACGGTAACAGGTAGGCGATCATTAAGAGCTTCTAGGTTGACTCCCATATCAGATAATGCCTGAAGTAATGAGCCTATTGGTCTTGCTTTTAATGCTTTATGCCCATCATAAATGGCTGGTTTCCCAATAGAACGTGAACCAAGACCAATTAAGAATTGAGAGGTTGTGCCAGAGCTCCCGACGCGAATGTTTCCATTTTTAGGAACATAGTTTCCGCCTTCAACGATATAACCGTTAGAGGTTTCAGTGACTTTAATCCCTAGGTCTTCTAGTGAGTTGAGGGTGTCTTTGATATGTAGTGCTTTTGATTGCCCCGTGATTATTGATTGCCCGTCTGCGAGTGATCCAAAGATAAGTGCGCGATGCAAGTGATATTTTGAAGATGGAATACGAACAGTACCTTTCACTTTAGCTTCATTAGTATTAACAAATAATCTTCCCATAAATAAAGTCCTCCCTTGTTATCTTTGAGATAATAATTGGCGTAGTTAACTGTTGAAAACTTGAAATGTTGATCATCTAATCATTACCTTATTAAAAAGCAATAAAATTTATAACCAAGACTTAGTATCAGGTTATAATAATATTATAGTATAAAACAAGACTTATTAAAAAGTAATTTGCATTTTTTTAAAAAAAATAGTAATCAAGTCTTAATGCTAGCATATGTTTTTTCTAATGGAGATTATTTTACAAGCATCAATTAATGCCATAGTGGTTTTTGGTAGTTGTAAAATATACCTTGCTCCTAAATTATGAACTCTCTTACTTTCTATACGTTGGTAGGATAGAGTGGGGTGCTAGTGTTGTTATAGGTATGAGAATGCGTTGCTCATTAGCATAAAAAAACTCCCAGCGAGGATAGGATTTCTATCATCTTAATTGGGAGTTCATAATTAGAATTGTCGAAAATCAGGGACACCTTCAGGCCCTTGAGGGTGCTCAGAAAGCTGTTGGCGTATGGCATCATTGATGGGGACGCTGCGCTTATGTTCATAATCAAATTGAAGCAAGGTTGCTCTGCCGCGAGATTTCCACTGTCCTTCCTCGTCTTGTATGGCATGCTCTACGTCAAAACTAGAATTGCCAATGCGACTAATCCAAGTGTAGATGGTAATATCTTGAGCAAAATGGATCTCTTGTAAATAGTTACAGGCGTTAGAGGCGACGATGATATTCCAATTTCTAGTGCTAAGATTAGGATTAAAGAGTTGGAATAGTTCGCGTCTGGCTTCTTCAAAATATGTATAGTATGTTGCATTATTGACGTGTCCTAAGACATCGCAGTCATTAAATCTAACGTTCAAGCTGTAGCGGTACATCGCCCATTCCTCCATTGTAAGTAAAATATAGTGCTTATTATAACGCATTGGGAGAAAAAATGTTAAGAGGAGAAGTGAACAAATATCACTCGCTTGAAAGTTATGGAATTCAAGGGTTTTAGTCGATTTACATGTGTAACCACAGCATTGTTCATACTATCTTATGGAAGTAGATCAAATGAGAAAATTGTCTCATCCCCCCTAATATCAAGAATTTTTAAAAGGCTGATTTGTCAGCGTATCTCAAAGACAATCATAGCCTCCTCAATTAGCTAGATTTTGGTCTGAATGAGCGAACTTTTAGCATAGCAATGCCCATTATCCTAACATCATGTAAAGTGGAATGAGCATGTAGGAGAACACTCTATAAAAAATACTCTATAAATGAGTGAAATCTCTTATCAACGATTGCTTCGATGTAGGACTTTCTATAACCTTTTTCTTGCTTTTCGATTTTCTTGGGACTATTCAGCCTATTCTTTATAAAGTCATTGACAATTAAATTTTTTAACTATATCTTTAATGTAATTTGGGAAGTGCGCTTTAATTTCTCCTAGATAAAGAGATTTAAATGAAACGTAAGCTGTGCAGATTGCTCTTGTATGGCATTATAAATCTTGTGTTGTTGACCGTACATAACAATGGTATAAGCGACTTTTGCGTGATCTTGTCCATCTTAATTTTCTATGCGTTTAAAAAGCGGGTTATATTGAGCGAAGAAAAGTTATGAACTGGCTGATGCTGATGGAAAAGCTTCATTTCGTTTAGAATTTGCGGTTCTATCGTTTTTTGTTAGGTGATGCTTTTAATTGTTGGAAAATTCTAAAGGATTTAGATGAAACAATGGCGTGCGTGGTATCATTTAAGAAGTATATCTAGGCAATCCGTTGATCATTTTATAGGTCTCGGTGCTGAATTGAGGGATTGCTTAGGGAGAAAATAGGAATTATAAAGGGGAGATATCAACATGTCAACGCAACAGGTGGAAGAAAAACCAAGTCGAAAGTGGTGGGCATTAGTTGCGGCTTGCGTTGGTCTATTTATGGGACTTCTAGATGTAACAATTGTCGTTGTGGCGTTGCCATCGATTCAATCAGAATTACATACCAGCATTTCGAGCCTGGAATGGGTTACGAGTTCTTATATATTAATATTTGCTGTTGCTTTGGTGACCTCAAGTCGTCTTGGAGATATTTTTGGAAGAAAGACTGTATTTATTATTGGGCTTTTCATATTCACTATAGGCTCACTTTTGTGCGCTTTATCAAGTGAATGGACGATTGGAAGTTTGTCGCCTATTCTTGTTTTAAATATTTCACGAGGCATCCAGGGCTTGGGAGCTTCGGCGATGATGCCGCTCTCTTTAGCAATTATTTCCGCTGCCTTTACGGGGAAACAAAGAGGTATGGCTATCGGAATTTGGGGAAGTGTGAGTGGGTTAGGATCTGCCATTGGGCCACTGGTTGGTGGCATTTTGGTCGATAAGATTAATTGGCAATCCATCTTTTATATCAATATACCCATTGGTATCGTAGGAATAGTGCTTTCTTTGTGGGCGATTAAGCAGTCAAGGGATGAAACAGCTGAAAAAAGGGTAGATGTGTTTGGTTTGGTGACCTTCACCGTCTTCATGTTTTGCTTAATCTTTGGATTGATTAGAGTAAATGAGGCTAATCTGGGCTGGTCATCTCCAGAAATACTTGGGCTGTGGGGAATCTCAGCTTTGGCCATTATCATCTTTATTTTTGGAGAACTTAAGATTAAGCATCCGATGGTTGATCCGAGGCTTTTCAAAGTACATAGCTTTATTGGTGCAACGGTTTCGGGATTTTGTTTATATGCGGGAATGTATGCCTTATTCTTTTATCTTTCAATCTATTTTCAAAACTTTCTAGGGTTTAGTCCGTTAGAAACCGGTTGGCGCTTTTTAACTTTCACGGTTTTTGGCTTTATCTTGGGACCTGTTGTTGGTGTATTGATGGGTAAATTCGGCGTTAAGTGGCTCATCGTTGTACCATTAGGGCTTCTAGCCGTTGGAGTCGGTTTAATGGCGATGATTTCACCTCAGGACAAGGCGGCTGATTGGTTGGTGGTGTTGCCAGGTTTTATCGTTGCTGGTGTGGGAAATGGTTTAATTTTTCCACCGATTTCGAGCCTTGCTATGGGGACAGTGGAGCGCCAGCGTGCTGGTATGGCTTCTGGTATCAATAATGTTGCTAAACAAATGGGCACGGGTTTTGGTACGGCACTGTTTGGTGCGATCCTTGCTAATCGCTATACGACCGTCATTACTGATAAAATCCATGCATTAAATGCATCAGGGCTAACTTCTGATGTTAAGGAAAAAGTGATTAAGGGGTTAAGTGAGGCAGGTCCAATTGCGGGTAGCACTGGGTTATCTGGAATGGGTCATGCCAATGTTTTTCAAGGTAATTCCTTATTTCCTACGATCAAGGAAATTGCCCGTTCTTCATTTGTTATGGGAACAAGGGATGTTATCCTCACAGCTGCGACGATTCTTGCTATTGGCACGATTGCTTGTGTGTTTTTAATTCGTAAAGGCGATATGAAGCATTAAGAGGTTTAAAAATAAAAAATAGTGATATTGAAAGGTGCCTAATAATGGCATCTTACTATATCATCATGTGATTTAAGATACTGACAGGCATTGCGAAAGCTGTAATCCGAACATGTTGCCGTGGGATCATGTCCATTGGTTGTGTGAGAGGGTTTATGAGGCTGATGTAATGCCTGATTTTGTTGTTTGAATTCAGGTTTTTCAATCTGTCATTGGGCGATTATCAGTCTTAATTTTTGTAATCTATCAATTATAATTGTTTTTTACTTGATGTTATGCCACTTTCTTTTGTATGATTTTTCTAGAGGGTTATTTATTATTTCAAAGCTAATGGAAAATCATGTATCTTAAATATAAGATGATAATATTGCGTTGAGAAGGGTTTGGTAATCATGAAAGGATCGCTTTCGATTAATCAATGGCGTTATGAATAATAATATTCCTGCTCGTTTAGAACGATTGCCCGTTTCTTGGTTTACTTGGAAAATTGTCTTTTTAGCAGGATTGGCTTGGTTTATCGAATCGTTGAGCATCGGTTCCTTAGGTGTTGTACTTGAGCCGCTTAAGAAAAATTTGCATTTAAGCTTTGGAGATGTGGGCGTGCTTACAGCATCATCTACCTTAGGGATTGTAATGGGCCTCATTCCTGCGGGTTTTTTAGCTGATAGATTAGGAAGAAAACGTATTCTGGTATTAGGTATTGTGGAGTATAGCTTTTTTACGATCCTTTGTGCTTTCAGTCCTAACTTCGTGTCGCTCTTAATCTTTAGATTTTTGTCTGGCTTTGGTATGGGAGCTGTTTTTCCATTGCCGTTTGCTATTGTTAGTGAATTTGTTAATCATCGTCAAAGAACATTGTTTAATGGATTTATGGATGCTTGTTTATCTATTGGTTATTTTATTGCACCTATATTAGGGTTTATCATCTTGCCCCATCTCCCCGGAGCTTTTGCCTGGCGTGTATTTTTTATCATTGCTGGACTTCCAATTCTTTATGCGGCTTTGATCCAAAAAACACTTCCAGAATCACCACGTTGGCTTATTCAAAAAAAGCGCTACACCGAGGCAGAAAATGTGATGACAAGGATAGAGGCTGAGGTGGAAATATTAACCAAGGCACCATTGCCTCAACCAGAACTTAATAATCATGTCATCATTCAGACTTCTTCAGAAAGAGTAACACCGTTCACTCCGTGGAAGAGGCCTTATCTACGCCGAACTCTATCACGTTGCATAGCAGCAACTGGTGCCTTTTTCATGTTTTATATTGTTAATACCTATATGCCAACGTTATTTAGTTCTAAGGGTTTTTCATTAGCGGATTCCTTGTTGTTTACTGCCATTATCACGGGCGTAGCAATACCGGGGAAACTTCTTAATGGTTATCTAGCGGAGCATTGTGGGCGTAAAATAGTCTATCTTATTTTCATGGGACTGGCGGGCGTTGCTTCATTATTTTTCGGAGTGGCAACAACAGCGGTCAGTATGGTTCTCTTTGCCTGTGTGATGTCATTCTTTGGGACGGGAACTTTTCCAGCACTTAAAATGTCTTATGCTGAGCAATATCCGACCCATTTGAGAACGACAGGTACGGCGACGGTAGAGGCAGTGGGTCGTTTTTTGGGAGGGGTTGTAGGCTCCTATGCTATGCCTATTATTCTCAATTTTCATAATGGAGTAGCTATTGGATTTTATATTGTAGCCTTTGTAGCCTTGGTTGCTCTAATTATAGAAATAGGGTTTTCACCAGAGACAAAAAAGGCGACACTCGAACAAGTAGAATCAACCATGGCTCGCTCGCAGTCTTCATCTTGATTTTTTATAAAAAGGAGAACACCCTATGGCAAAGAAACATCTCTATGAAATTGATCTTATGCGTGGTTTGATTATGTTGGGTGTGCTCTCGGTTCATTCAATGACGGTCTATATATCACAGTTAGAGGATTGGACACCCTCTCTGCTCACATTGTCTATGCTTCATTCATCTTTGCATTTTACTCGGATGGCATTTATGTTTATCACTGGTCTCGTGTTATTTATTACTTATTATCATCGTGAGTTTAAAATAGTAACCTTTTGGAAAAAACGCATACTATTGATTGCAATTCCTTACTTTTTTTGGACTATTATTTATATCTTGTTTCAGTCGAGTTATGATGGAGGGGGACATTCTTTTTATCATACCTTGGGAAAATCGCTCATTTTAGGTAGTCAAGGCTATTTATATTATGTTCTAGTTACTTTTCAGTTCTATATTATTTTCCCATTATTATTATATGGACTGCGTAAATTTGAGAAATGGCATTTCCATATTTTTGTAGGAAGCTTTATTTTCCAATTGTTGCTTATGAGTTTCTATAAATACATGCTACCTACTTTTCATGCGTCTGAATGGCCTTATTTATTTAGAGTGTGGTTCGCTCACTATGGTATTTTTGCATTAACCTATGAATGTTGGTTTATTACCGGAGGGATCTTAGCTTGTCACTATGATCTTGTTCGCAAATTCATTGAACGTCGCTTTAAGTTCATTGCCATTGCTTTAGTGATCGGCGTTTCGGCTGTATGGGCCCATTATTTTTTTGATCGCTTTGTGCTACATGATTCCGATCATACGGCTCAAATGGTCGAGCAACCACTTTTTGTTCCTTACAGCTTTTGCGTTATCCTGATCATGTTATATTTAGGTATTAAATGGGCTGGTAGACGACAGAGACCGAGGTGGCAGTTGTTCAATCGTTTTGTTCAATTAGCTTCTAGTAATTCATTTGGCATGTTTTTGATTCAACCTTTTCCTATATTTGTTTTGGGGCTGGTTGTGCCGGCTATTTCTGCGCCTAGTTGGTTATTTTTTATGTCAATACCCCTTGCGATTTTATTCGTTTACTTTTCATCGATGTTCGTCGCTTATGTATTTAACAAAACGCCTATTTTATCCTATTGTGTCGGGCAAAAATCCAAGCTTTTTCAACGTCAGCCAAAGTCTGATCATACTTTAAAGAACATACAGTAATTTTGTCATTAATTAAGGAGTTGACCTTGCGAATGTCTAGGCTTACACAACGTCTCCAAAACCATTTCGAAAATCATGTCCATTCCCCTAAAATTTATGATCAAGGATATTGGTATACTGGGGAAACCATCCTCGAAGATATAGCGAGGATCAGCGGGTATTTATCTGAGGCAGGAGTGACTCCAGGTGATCGTATTCTATTAAGCTATCCTAATTCGTATGCTTTTGTCGTTACTTATTTAGCAATCTTGCAATATGGTGCCACTGTTGCACCGATCAATCCGAATATGCCAGCGTCTGAATTACGCGCCTTTTTAGGGCGTTCTCAGCCTAAATATGGGTTTGTGGGGGACAACCATTTAGCCATATTACAGCAGGAGGATTTTGACATATCTTTAGAAAGGCTGTTCCTCATTGATAGTGGTCCCTCTGTATTGTCGTTCAAACACTATGTGTACAATAAAAGTGAAAAATTATGGGAAAAAGGCGTTCTAGGTTCGCTATCCCCATCTTCAGCTATTAAGCATGATGAACCTTCTGAGGAAGCTCTGGCCATTTTACTCTATACTTCTGGCACAACAGGTAATCCAAAGGCCGTGGGTCTTCAGCATCGTCATCTATTAGCTACAATCAACAATATTATTCGTTCCCATCAATTGAACGACTCGGATGTTGTTTATTGCTTTTTACCTTTATTTCATATTAATGCACAAGTTGTTGCTTTCCTTTCTACTTGTCTATCTGGAGGTCGCATTGTCATTGCTCCAAAATTTAGTGCCTCTAGGTTTTGGGAGACCATAGAAGAACAAAAAATTACTTGGGTTTCTGCAGTGCCAACCATCATTTCTATCTTATTAAAAACGGATCGCTCTGAATCGACTCCAAAACATCTTCGTTTTATTCGTTCTGCTTCAGCACAGCTACCAAAACTTATTGCACAACGCTTTGAGCAAAACTTCGGAATCCCTATTATCGAGTCTTACGGTATGACAGAGGCTGCCAGCCAAATTTGTATCAATCCCTTACCTCCACGAAAGAGATTGTTGGGGTCAGTTGGACTTCCTATTGGTATAAATCTTCGTATTGTTAACGATCAAGATCAATTGCTTCCTCCAAATGAAGTAGGTGAAATTACCATTCAGGGAGATAATGTGATTGCTGCTTATGTACAGGCCGATCATCAAAATGATTTTAAAGATGGCTGGTTCTATACGGGCGACCTCGGTTATCAAAATGAAGAGGGGTATGTTTTCATTGTTGGTAGAAAAAAAGAAATGATCAATAGAGGTGGTCAAAAAATTAGTCCATATGAGGTGGAAGATGCTATTCGTGAGCTGTCAGAAGTAGAGCAGGTTGCTGTTATTGGTCTATCTGACTCCTTGTATGGTGAAACGGTCTGTGCCTACGTAGTGACTAAGGAGAAAGATGTGGATGATCAAAGTCTATTGGATAAAATTCTCATTCATTGTCGGCGTGTGCTCTCAGCTTATAAGTGTCCGTCACATGTTCATATTGTTGAAGAGATTCCAGTGGGAGCAACAGGGAAAATTCAACGACATCTGCTTAAACAACAGAAGGATAGTATCTCTGTTAGCCGATAGACGATCGTAGAGTTTTGAATCCTATATGTACTTGTCAGGAGTGCTAGTAAAAGTTGCTTCAAACTGTTAAGTGTTGCGGGACATGCTCAGATGGTTTTTGTCTTTTTTTACAACAGTTTGGTATTTAAAAGAGTACTTTTGGGAGCAGTCTCTTTAAGATTAAAATGTGTTATAAACATTTTGGCAGGTTTCTGCTGTCGGTTCATAAAAACAATGACGTTTATAACGAGCAACTAAAGGCTGGTCATACCATGTTGCTGGGCACTCTCCTTCTGGCCTAAAATACCATAAGCTATATTTCGCTGGCCAATGTTGAAGACCATTAACTACCCTGCGTGCTAATCGCTTTTCCACTGTTCTTGGTCTTTGGTAAAAATAGCTATGTAGCGTAGCCTCAAATGCATGAGGCTGATAAATCATTTGCGGTATTGTTCTAAGACCAATAAAGTCGGAGCAATCGGCTCTAATGCGATTGATTCCAACATTGCCTACAAGAATTTCACCGATCTTTCCCTCTCCTTCAGCTTCTGCTCTCAATAACCGTGCTAACAGATTGATATCAGATTTGGTTGCCTGTACCACCGCCATCCTATCGCCCCCCTAATCATTAGTGTATGAATGATCATTAATTACAGAACTCTAAAGCGGGCAGCGTCAACATGCCGGCTTGTTTAAATTGTGTAATCCTTAACAATATTGCTAATAGAGGTTATCAAGTGTAGTAAGCTGAGTGGTAGCGATCATTTGACGGTTATATTAAGGCGATTGGGCAATAAGGAGGGAATATAAAATGAAAAAGGTCATTGCAATTGGTCTTGGGGTCATCATTGTTGTTCTTATTATCTGGATCGGGTTGTATGTCAGAGGCATTTATGATGTCAAAAGAGCAGCGACGTCCATCAATGGTCTTTCCAGTCAAAATGATGATGATTTAATTGATCATCAATGGGATAAAGAAACACTCTTGCTCAATAAATATCATCATGGTAACTATACTTTTGATCACCCTTATATTGTCACAAATCCTTATAATTTTACGCCACTGACAGCGCTTATTATGTTCAAAACTGATATGCCTGTACAGATTTCTGTCACGGTAAAAGGAGTGGACAGTGCTTCGGATATTCATCGTTCATGGTCTGGTTACTCTACTGATCACCAAATCCCTGTGCTAGGTCTCTATCCTAACAAGTCAAATAGGGTTATTGTCATTGCTAAAACAAAACAAGGGCATACAGAGACAAGGACATTATTTATACAAACCAAGCCACTTCCTGATCACTTTTTAAAAACGAAAGTGGTGACCAAGAAGCCTCAAAAAATAGGAGACAGGCTTATTTTTCTGACCTTTAATGATAAGTATGCCTATGCGGTGGATGTCCATGGAGACGTTCGTTGGTATTCATCCATTTCTAATCAGCATGTTTTTACGCATTTGAAGAACGGACATATTTTGTTTGCTACGAAGAAAATGAATCAATACAATGATCTTTTAGAAATGGATCTACTGGGAAAGGTTTATCATGCTTACACCATTAATGTTGATCATGATACAGGGTTAGATGATGCTATTGAATTGCCAAACGGGAACCTCCTGTTGGCAGCACCATATGATGGTTCAAGGCATGTTGAAGATGATTTGATTGAAATCAATCGTCAGACGGGTCATATTGTTCATACCGTTAATATGAGAAGGATACTTCCTAAATTTTTTTATAAAAACGACGAGAACCCTCAAGCGACAGGAAAAGGGATGGATTGGGTTCATCAAAATGCTATTTTGTATGATAGTATGGATCATTCCGTTGTTATTTCAAGCGACCATCAAGATGCTCTATTAAAAATGAGTTATCCTAACGGAAAAATTAAATGGATATTTTCTAATCCTAAAGATTGGCCTACATCTTATAAAAATAAGCTGCTGACACCAGTGGGAGATCATTTCACATTTCCTACTGGTCAGCATTTTTCCGTAGCAATGCTTGACTACGATCATAAGGAGCAGATATTGAATGTGGACATGTTGAACAATGGCATGGGCATGTTGCGGGAGAATAAAAATTCGAGGCAGACTCTTGGTAGAGGAGTGCAATACCGCATTGATGAAAAAAACAAGACAGTAACAGAAATGGCGTCTTATGGTAGGAAATTAGGGCAAAATTTCTTTTCAAACACTTTAGGGGATACGGTATATTTACCACAGACAGGAGACGGTTTCACCATCTCAGATTATACGAAAAGTACAAAAGGGAGAACAACGAGTGTTGTAGAAGTAGTGAATAGCGCTTCAGCTAAAGTGGTTTTGGAATTAGAGATTACAGGATTCAAAGCAACTAGCGATCAACAGATTTATCGTGCAACCTATCTTCCTCTCTATCCGAAGCAATGGCATTTTACTTTAGAAAGACATCGTGACTAAATGGTGGTGGAGCAAAAGAGATGATTAAGCGCAAGTAAATATGTAAAGGTATCGGCGCATCTAGATCAATCCTAGGTGTGCTGTTTTTGAGTTTGTCATGACAAGGCTTGGGGAGGTTAAAGTTGTGTTCGTTAATATCTTTGTTTTAAAATGAGAGGGTGTTAATTACTACTATTATTGGAAAGCTGGGTCATGATGTAATGAATCAAAAAATGTCGGAGTTGAATGTTTCAAAGTTTCGTATGTTATTATTGATTGTAGGTATCATCCTGATCGCAGCAAATTTGCGACCCTTCATTACGGGTGTCGGTCCTTTAATTGATGTTATTAAAACCTCAACAGGGATGTCCAATGCTTTAGCAGGAACATTGACGACGATCCCTCTTCTTGGGTTTGCTATATTTTCACCGCTTGCTCCGTGGATTGCACGCAAGCTTGGAATAGAGATGACGTTGGCTATGAGCTTATTGGTGCTTACCATCGGTATTCTTATTCGCTCTCTGCATTCTTCGGTATGGTTATTTTTAGGGATGATATTAGGGGGGATCGGGATTGCGATGGGCAATGTTTTGCTTCCCGGGCTCATTAAACGTGATTTTTCAGAACGTGTAGGAATGGTGACCGGTATTTATTCCGTCTCAATGTTTATTTTTGCTGCTCTAGCTTCGGGGATTAGTGTTCCTCTATCAAAAGTAGGAAATTGGGGATGGCAAGGATCGTTAGCTATTTGGGGTATTTTATCGGTTCTTACATTGATTTTATGGCTTCCGCAGCTTAAGAGGGAGCACAAACCTGGTAAGCAGCAACGATCACAAGTCAATTTGTGGGGATCTGGACTTGCTTGGTCGGTCACGATCTTGATGGGAATGCAATCGTTACTTTTTTATGCGAGTATCGCTTGGTTATCTGATCTTTTACAGGATCATGGACTATCAGCGACTTCAGCGGGATGGATGCTTTCTTTAATGCAATTTGTTGGTATGCCCACATCCTTTATCGTTCCTATTTTGGCGGGTAAGTTTACTAGCCAGCGTGGGTTTATCGTTATCATTTCGCTATTATTTTTTGTTGGTTATCTAGGGTTAATCCTAGCTGGTTCGGTCATGGTATGGCTTTGGATTGTCATGATTGGTATTGCTGGTGGTGCGGCGGTTAGCTTAGCTCTAACGCTATTTGGCTTACGGACAAGGCGGGCTGAAGAGGCAGCTAGCCTTTCTGGCATGGCTCAATCTATCGGTTATTTATTATCAGCTCTTGGTCCAGTTCTGTTCGGGGTTTTGCATGATATTACACATGGTTGGACAAGCCCGCTGGTCTTTTTACTTATCATGACAGCTTTGTTATTTATATTTGGACTTAGAGCAGGGAGTCCACAGTTTATTCAGGAAAAGGGCTTGCAAGAGGAGGAAAATCATTGAAGGGTGTCATTGTTACTGGAGCATCTAAAGGTTTAGGAGCTTCTATAGCAGAGAAATTTATGGATCGAGGATTTGCCGTTATAACCATTGCGCGGCATGAGAATGAACATTTAAAACAGCAGGCAGAAAGGCAGGGGTCTCCCTATGTGCATCTAACCTCTTCTTTTGCTCAGTTTGACGAGCTCCAAGCGCTTGTTAAGCAGCTTAGACCAGCGCTTGACACCTTAGGTGAGCTGGATGTCTTATATGTTGTTAATAATGCTGGTGTTGTGGAACCTATTGAAAGAGTAGGTCAGATGGATGTGTTAGAAATGAAGCAGTTAATAGATATTAATGTGTTGGCGCCAATGGTCTTGACCAACCATCTTGTTCGCCTTTTTCCGACAACGCCTCTTGTGATTGTGAATGTCACTTCTGGCGCCGCTCAACGGGCTTCCTATGGCTGGAGTGCTTATGGTAGTTCTAAGGCGGCATTAAATCTATTTACAGAGACAGCGGCATTAGAAGGTGAAGCTTTAGGGACCCCGCACACATTTATTGCCTACAGTCCTGGCATCATGGATACAGATATGCAGGGTGTAATTCGGTCAAGTAACAGGCATGCTTTTCAGGATGTTGAGAAGTTTCGAGAGTTTAAGGAAAAAGGTCTTCTTAGAAATCCCGAGCACGTAGCTGGAGCACTTATTAGCTTATTGTTTGATAACGGAGATATTGAGAATGGTCGGATATATACCGTGGATGAATTGTTGAAGGGTAATGCTTAAAATGCCGAAAGTATACGGACAAACAGTCGACAAAGAAACACGCTGTGTGCATTATCATGGTATGACAGATATTATCGCCATTAAATTCAAATGTTGTGGCAAGTATTATCCTTGTTATAAATGTCATGATGAAGCTGAAGATCATGAGAGAGTTGTTTGGACAAAGGAAGAATTTGATACGAAGGCGGTCCTTTGTGGACATTGTGGGTACGAGCTTACGATCAATGAATACTTGAATACAGATCAGTGTGTGAAGTGTCAGGCTGCTTTTAATCCGGGGTGTAGCCTGCATTATCCATTCTATTTTGAAACAAGCAAAGATGAATAGAACAGATAAAATAAGGAGACTGAGACACAGTCGAGCTCTTGAAAAGAGTGGTATTTGCTAATGTATTTGGCAGGTACCACTCTTTGTTTTGTGAAGCGTTGAACATCATAAGGCAGCATTAAAAATTCAAAGATGATTGCTCCAGAACGCTCGCTTCCTCGGGCACGTGCTGTTTCTGAAGGGGTCTCGCCTTTCGCTCTTATCCACTTGAATGCTGACGATGTGATATCTTTACGACAACTAACAGGCTAGTTGCCCTCATCGACTTGGGAAACTATCATTTGTGCTTTCATGAGCGGAAGCAACCTATGAAGACTCCTGCGGGAAAAGCAACAGCTGAAAATCTTTAGTGTGACACGGTAGTGGAACACTAAAAGAGGAACTTCGACTAAACCCGGTACATCCGTGTGCCAACGTCGAAGCTAGCACATCTTGTGCGTCGGAAGCGTTGCCCGCGGAAAGCGAAGGAGGTTGCTGAAAGTGATGAATAACGAACTTCGGCGTCGGGGGAAAGCGAGCGTTCTAGAGCGGACATTACATGCTCAATTAGAAAAAATGAATAAGGGTTTGTTATTTATGATGCATTTTAAATTCAAGGAAGAGCTCGTTGTAATGGGCAAGCATGCGTTTACCTAAATTATCGTAGACTTCTAGGTTATCCGTTGTTGCTTTATCGGGATAGAAGCGTTTGTCTGTAGAAATGTTTTTAGGTAGTAGATTCAATGCGCCTTTGTTAGGTGTAGAGTACCCCACATATTTGGCATTTTGTGCTGCGTTTTTTGGATCAAGCATAAAGTTAATAAACTCATGGGCGCCTTTCACATTCTTGGCTGTCTTTGGTATGACCATATTGTCGAACCATAGATTAGAGCCTTCTTTGGGGATGACATAATTTAACTTATCATTTTCAGACATTATTTCGGCGGCGTCTCCGGACCAAACCACACCGACGGCTGCTTCTTTATTGGCAAGTAGCATTTTGATTTCATCACCAACGATTGCCTTCACGTTAGGGGTCAACTGATTAAGCTTGGCTTTTGCCAATTGTAAATGAGTTTCATTCGTATCGTTTAATGAATAACCAAGGCTATTGAGGCTAAGACCCATAATCTCCCTGGCACCATCGACAAGTAAGATTTGATTTTTCAAATCTTTATTCCATAGATCATTCCAGCTCGTAATCTTTTTACCTCCCAGCATGTCGGAATTATAGACAATGCCAACTGTTCCCCAGAAATAAGGTACGGAGTATTTATTCTCCTTATCAAAGGATAGGTTCATAAAACGTGGGCTAATGTATTTCAAATTTGGCAACAGGGAATGGTTGAGAGGGATGAGTAGATGTTCCTCCTTCATTTTGCTGATGGTGTAGTCAGAAGGTACGGCAATATCAAAGGTTGTGCCTCCTTGCGCAATTTTCACCATCATCGCTTCGTTTGAGTCGAAGGTTTGGTAAATGACCTTAATACCTGTCTGTTTCTGAAATTTTTTAATCAATTGAGGGTCGATATAATCTCCCCAGTTATAAATGGTCAGTGTTTTCCCCCCGCTTGAAGTATCATGGGTTGCGCTTAATCGTGAAGACAGAAACATGAAGGAAAAGGCGATAATGAAAATGACTACAAGCGCTTTGACTAGTGATTTCATTGTTGTTCCCCCTGTCTGCGTGGTCTACGACTATGCTGCACAATAAAGTAATAACCAACAACGAGAATAACCGTAAAAAGAAAGAGCAGTGTGGATAGGGCGTTGATTGTAAGTGAGATGCCTTGACGGGCAAGGGAATAGATTTCGACAGAGAGCGTTGAAAAGCCGTTTCCTGTGACGAAAAAAGTGACTGCAAAATCATCTAGAGAATATGTCAAAGCCATGAAAAAGCCAGCAAAGATGCCGGGTTTTATAAAAGGCAGGATCACCTTGCTCAGGACATCCCAAGGCTTTGCTCCCAAATCATGTGCGGCATCGATTAGTGTTGGGCTCATTTCTTGGAGCTTTGGTAATACCATTAACACAACAATAGGTACACTAAAAGCTATATGAGAAAGGAGCACCGACGTAAATCCTAGTTTAATACCAACGATGGTATAAAGGATTAAGAAAGAGGCACCAATAATGACGTCAGGACTGACGATGAGCACATTATTTAAGGTTAGCAGTGTGTTTTTTATAGGCATGCTTCGGACAGTACGGATTGCCAGTGCACCAATGACACCAAGCATCGTTGAGATAGCTGAGGAAAGCAAGGCAATCACTAAAGTATTGAGAACGATGGTGATTAAACGCGTGTCATGGACGACTTCCTTATACCACTTGAGCGTAAAATGACCATATCCATGCATCGTTCCACCACTATTAAAAGAATAATAAATAAGATAGAAGATCGGTGCGTAAAGGATGACAAAGATAAGAATTAGGTAAATATTTAGGACTTTATATTTTTTCATCCCTCATCTTCTCCTTCTATTTCCAGTAAAAATCATGATGATTGCCATGGCAATGATGAGAAAAACGGCAATCGTAGCTCCCATCCCCCAATCTTGAGTGACGAGAAAATGTTCTTCTATAGCTGTTCCTAGTGTAATGACACGATTTCCAGCAATCAAGCGCGTGATCATGAACAATGAGAGTGCTGGAATAAAAACCACCTGACAGCCTGATTTGACACCGTCTAAGGTCAACGGGAAGATCACGCGGCGAAAGGTCGTCCATAGAGAACCACCGAGATCACGAGAGGCATCGATTAAGGATGGATTAAGCTCTTCCAGAGCATTGAAAATAGGTAAAATCATAAAAGGTATAAAGATATAGACCGAGACGAATAAAAAGCTGAAATCTGTAAATAAAAGCTGCTTTGTTCCAATGCCGATGAATTGTAAAAAATGATTGGCAGGACCATAGGTTCCCAAAATACCTAGAAAGGCATAGGCTTTTAATAGTAGGTTGATCCAGGTGGGCAAGATGATCAGTAACAACCAAAGTTGCTTATGTTTTGTGCGCGTGAGTAAAAGAGCAGTCGGGTAAGCAATGAATAGAGAAATTGCCATGATTAGAAAGGCATACCAAAAAGAGCTGGCTGCCATTTTCAAATAAACAGGTGTAAAAAATTGGACATAATTACTCAAAGTGAAATGACCTTCAATATCAAAAAATGAATAGTAAATAATGAGCAATATAGGTGCAATAACAAAAAGGATTATCCACAGGACATAAGGTATAAGATAGATGTTTTTTAATCGTGTTTGCATTGGGTACTCCTCAATTGTCATATGCTTCTAAGCGTTTATCAAATTCTTCTTCCGTTTCCCCAAAGCGCATGACATGGATGGATTCAGGATCGAAATTGAGTCCGATGAGTTCGCCAACATGAGCTCGCTTTGTAGAGTGTACAAGCCATTCATTGTCCGCTTCATCAAAGCAGCATATCTCAAAATGCACGCCACGAAATAGTTGAGAATCAACCCGAACTTGAAGTTTACCTTGATTCGGTTCAGTGATTTCAAGATCTTCGGGGCGGATGACAACCTCAACCACTTCATTTGGATCGAAGCCTTTATCCACACATTCAAAGTTTTTTCCAGCAAAATTGACTAGAAAATCTTGTTGCATCGTACCAGGGATGATATTGGATTCGCCAATAAAGTCTGCTACAAAGCGATTGATTGGTTCATCATAGATATCGATCGGTGAGCCGCTTTGCTGAATGCTTCCCTTGTCTATGACGAAAATTTCATCAGACATCGCTAGAGCCTCTTCTTGATCATGGGTAACAAAGATAAAGGTGATTCCCAAGCGTTTTTGTAAGTCACGTAATTCATATTGCATTTCCGTTCGAAGTTTTAAATCAAGAGCAGACAGTGGCTCATCAAGTAAAATGACTTCCGGCTCATTGACGATGGCCCGAGCAACCGCCACCCGTTGTTGTTGTCCACCAGACATCTCGCCGATGCTACGATGGGCGTAGTCGTCAAGATTGACGAAGTGCAAAGCTTCTCTAACCTTTTCCGTGATCTGACTTTGCTTCATTTTTTTGATTCTTAGGCCAAAGGCGACATTTTCAAAAACATTTAAGTGTGGAAACAGGGCATAATCTTGAAATACGGTATTGACCTGGCGCTTATTTGCTGGAACTGTATTGATCACTTGCCCGTTAAAATAAATCGTGCCTTGAGAAGGTTCAGCGAATCCGGCAATTAAGCGTAAAATCGTTGTTTTGCCACATCCGGAGGGACCGAGCAATGTATAAAATTTACCACGTTCAATTTCGAAACTGACATTATTTAAGACAGGTGGATCATGGTCATAATGCTTAGTGACATGATCAAAACGAATGATGGTTTGTTCTGCCATAGATTTAGTCTCCTTAAAGCAATTTATAGGATCCCATTGAGATGGGAATCAGTTCTGATATATTTTCAAAGGTGTTCGTGAGATGGTGGTGCTTCTGTAGTGCTTAAGATGGACAGTTTTATTTTGTCACTCTCTTGCAATTTACAGGGTGCGTTTCTTTTGAAAGAAAATCCTACGTAAGTATACACTAACTTGGCTAAACGTCAATAATAAAGAAAATAATATATTTTGTACACTATAAACAGCCATAGGCAGACTATGGCTGTAGACTTAAAAAAGTTGTATCGAGCGCTAAGATCTATCTTAATAGGAGCTGTCGAAGATCATGGCAAGGGTTACTAGGAGCAATAAGAGTAGATATAGCTTAGAAAAAAGCTGATCAGGTAGTTTTTGAGCGAGACGAATACCAATAGGGACACCGACAAAGCTACCGATAGAAATCCCAAAAAATGCCGGTAAATTGATGTAACCCAAACAGGTTGCTGGCAAATGGGTTTGCGTCAATCCAGTGAAAATAGAACTGACAGATCCTACTAGCGCAATGGGGAGACTTAGTGGTGTTGCTAGTGCTACCGCATGAATCATTTGCAGTTTACTGCGACGTAAAAAGGGCAGGGTAAGAATGCTACCACCGATGCCAAGCAGGGTGGCGATGATACCAATACCACCACCGACAAGATTGGTAATCGTTTGACGTGGCATTTGAATGTCGCTATGCTCCACATGTATAAATGTTTTTTTAAGAAAAGAGGAAATCACGGTGTAAATCAGAAAAGCGATGAAAAGATAGCGCAGTATCTCATCATCAAAATAATGAGAAACTAAGTTACCAATTAATGCTCCTACTGCGATGGCAGGGGCGAGCTTCATAAAAATGGGCCAAATAATATTTCCTCTTTTATGGTGAGAAAGCGTCGCATTAGTTGAATTAACGATCATGATGGCAAGAGATGAAGCCACAGCCACATGCATTGTGAGTGAGTCAGGGATATGCTGACTAGGAAGCAACAAATATAGAATGGGAACGATAATGATGCCGCCCCCCAGCCCAAACATGCTCGAAAGAATGCCAACTAAAACGCCGATAGCTAAAAATTCAATAATTAAAGTTATCACATAAGGACACTCCTATTATGTATCCAAATTCTTTCTCCATTATACACTTTTTCACAGATCAAGAAAGCGTTGAGACGAAATTGAAGCAAGAATAAAAAGTTTGTATATGTACGGGGATCATTTGTTTTCATTTTTGTCATGGAGATCCTAACGATAAAATACAGGGGTTTTGAAAAATGTTCTATGCATGCATGAAATGGATGATTGTATTATACTATTACTAGCTATAAGAGATGACCCTGTAAAATGGCGAAAGAGAGGTGAGAGAGTAATGGATTACGTTACTCTAAAGAAAACAGAATTGAAGGTCTCGACCTTAGGGATTGGCACAAATAAAGTAGGTGGTCACAACTACTTTAAAGATTTAAGTGAAACAGATGGCAAAGCATTTGTTCAAGCAGCTATCGATTTAGGCATTACTTTTATTGATACCGCTGATGTATACGGACATGGGCGTTCAGAGGAATTAATCGGTGAAGTTTTAAGAGAAAGTAGTACAAAACGTGAGGATTTGATCGTTGCGACTAAAGGCGGTGCACAATGGGGTCAGCCTGGTAAGGATGGACCGAATAATCGCCCAGAATACCTGCGTTCTGCTCTAGAAAAAAGTTTAAAGAGACTCGGCATAGACCATGTTGATTTATATTATTTGCACTTTCCTGATAATGAAACCCCTCTGGCGGAATCTCTTGGTGAGTTATCACGGATGAAAGAAGAAGGTAAGCTAAGAGCTATAGGGGTTTCAAATCTTAATATTGATCAGCTTAAAGAAGCGGATCAGGTAATAGAGATCGCTGCTCTACAATCCTCCTATAATATGATTGACCGTGACGTTGAGAAGGAAATTCTGCCCTATTGTGTAGAGCACGGAATAAGCTTCGTTCCTTATTTCCCATTGGCGGCTGGATTACTGAGTGGGAAGTACGATACTCAGTCATCTATCGCTGGGAAAGGTGAACGCTTTACATCTGACAATCTGAAGCGTGTAGAGGATCTTAGAGCCTTTGCCGAAGCTAGACAAACGACGCTTCCGAACCTTGCTCTAGCGTGGTTGTTGGCGCAGGATGGTGTGGATGTGGTTATCCCTGGCGGAAGAAATCCAGCGCATATTCAAAGTATTGCCTCGGCTGTTGATGTCCAATTAACACTTGAAGATCTTCAGGCGATCAGAGAGATTTTAAACGGATAATCCCTAAACGGAAAAGAAGAGGAATTGGGATATAAGGTTTCAAGAGATGCTGTAAAGTAAGATGTTCACTTTTTATGATCTCTAAAAGCCCCATTCAGATCACATACTGAATGGGGCTTTTAGAATACTTGGCGCAGGATAATGTGCACGTTTTGTTTTTTCTACTGTAAGGGTTGCTTTGCTCAAGCCTTATGCGCCTTTAACACAATGGCTTGTCCTTGAAAAGAGACGACTTGATCATCCTTTATCTGAATATGTAAAGCCTTTTTTAAGTAGGATGGGCTGTGGATTATGGTGTCGGTGAGTTCCGCTTTTTGAAGGCTTGTGAGACCCATGCGCTCACACCAGGAGTCAAAGACAAAGATTTTATCAAAACAGAAGAGGGCGTCAATTGCCAATCCAGAGGCTTCTACTTTGCTCATCCATTCCGTCTTTTTCCAAGCGCGATGATGACTTTTATCTCTTAACTTTTCAATTTGATTATAAAAATGGTCTGCCTCATTATTTTCAGGAGCTACGTTATCATCAAGTAAAAATTGTCCACCTTGTTTGAGAACACGGTAGGTTTCTGAAACAAAAGCATCCACATTAGGAAAGTGATGGGCTGCAATGCGACAGGTGACGATATCAAAGGATTCTGTTTGAAAGGGCATAGCTTCGGCATCGCCTTGAACAAATGAAATGTTTGTATGTCCATTCTGTGTAATGAAGGCTTCAGCGACTTTGAGCATCTTTGGTGTCAAATCAAAAGCAGTCACTTTATCAACATGAGGTGCTAGGGCATTGGCAACATGACCACCGCCTGTAGCTACATCAAGTGCCGTTTGATTGTCTCTGTTCTCAATGCTATTGATGAGCGCTTGTAGGTCGACACCATCCTTATGCAATGGACTGTGGACATAGGCGAGGGCATTTTGTCCAAATTGGTTTACAACATCCTTTTTTGTGGTCATGAATTGAACAGTCTCCCTTTTAATTTGTTTAGTAGCCATCTTTTTTAATTTATACTCTAAGTAAGTTCAGTTCTTTACTAGATTTTTAAGGTCTAGGTCTGATCATAAATAAATCCTCTGTTAGGTATGATTACAGAGGATTTGGATTACTCAAGTTTTATCTTAAAAAATAGAAGATAAAATAATTAGAAATTGATAGTTCTTAGAAGATCTGTCCCCTATACAGGGCTTTGTTACGATAATAAATGGGCGAATATAGAATGAGGTGCTTTCATCAGCAGGCACCTCGTTTTTTCAATGCTAATAAGTCTCTAAGACATATTCTTCATCACTCTTACAGGGGAAGAGGTTCTTTTAAAGTATTTTGAATCACATGTTCGATTTCGGAAGGTTCGGTTTTCGGGGCATAACGATGTAAAACATCTCCTAAACGATTAACAAGAAATTTGGTGAAGTTCCACTTGATTCCCTTCTTAAATCGCCCTGGTTTTTGAGAGATTAGGTATTTATAAAGTGGGTGGGCGTCGGAACCATTGACATTAATACGGCTAAACATTTGAAAGCTTACGCCATAGTTCTTTTGACAAAAATTCTGTGTTTCCTCATCAGAACCAAGCTCTTGACTCGCAAATTGACCACATGGAAACCCGAGTATCTCAAGACCTTCTTCTTTATATTTATCATAGAGCTGTTGCAGACCTTCAAACTGTGGGGCAAAGCCACATTTACTTGCTGTGTTGACAATGAGGAGAACCTTACCTTTGTAATCCTCTAAAGATTTGTTTTCACCATCGATGGTTTGTGCTGTAAAATCATAAATAGACAAAACATCCACCTCCATTTATCCACAGAGTAGCACATTTGTTCAATACGAATCAATTTTTATGCTTCCATATATTGAGTGGTAGCATCAATAGTATTCATTGAAATGTAGTGTCATCTTCTATTCTAATCATTAATGCGGTGAGGGTTAATTGTACGCTTGCGTTTCATTTGGGGATTCATTGAGGGGGTTTTTTGGTATATTAAAAAGGGGGTCATATAAAGAAATCAACGAATGCATATCAGAATTATTGATCCCTAGGATGTGCGTCTTTGTTGAAATTTGTCTGAGTAAGGAGCAAAGTATAATGACAAGACGATTAGCCTAAGAATAGGAGGGCTTCTAGATGGATGTCCAAGTTCAAAAAGGTGAAAACAGATTCTATATTGTCTATGAGGGTCAAGAGATTGGTGAGATGACTTATAAGCCTAAGGATGAGGATCGCTTGGCAGTCGATCACACATTTACTGATGAACAATATCGTGGTCAGGGACTTGGTGAGAAACTGTTAGAAGCGATGGTTGATTTTGCGAGAGAACAGCATAAAAAAATCATTCCTGTTTGCCCTTATGTCAAATTTAAATTTG
>Ga0154003_1000114_pt1 | contig 24137 bp, 20 predicted proteins | sample TSFL087MetaG_FD_104679 | JGI IMG/M metagenome (GOLD analysis project Ga0154003, IMG submission 104679) | Attine ant fungus gardens microbial communities from Florida, USA - TSFL087 MetaG | ecosystem: Host-associated > Fungi > Mycelium > Unclassified | place: USA: Florida, Lake Talquin State...
AGTATCCACCCCTTCAATAGAAAATCTTTTCTGCCCGACGAACGTTTTGTGTAAAAAGTGCTCTAACCCTTCCACATTCGTTAAACGCTTGAGAAGAGCGATGCGCTCATCGTTGGATAATGATGATTGAGCACTGCCAAATTCAACTTTATCCGTCAACCATTTATGCTCCTCAAAGTTATGAATATGACCAAATTCATAAGCCGAAGACTGAGTATAAATGGTTTTTAAATGATTAACGACATCTAAAGCATTATGAATACCAGCAGGAGGATTTTCCAAAACAACACTCGCAGGTATATCTAAAAGATCTGCTTCATTTAATTCATAGGTTGCCATATCCAGCATATGCGCATCCTTGTCCTTGTCAGGAATGGCATGGATATCAGCGTCTAAATGCCCGTAAATCCTAATATTATCAATATATTTAGCTGCTGCCACCACCTTGCCTAAAGGGACAGTGCTTACATTTTCAGAACCTTGAGTAGTTGAATTCATTAAGGAATAGGATGGAGGTGCTCCCCATTCGTCAAATAATCCCTTTAATTCTGGGTCTACAGCATTAGCATCCATTCGATAGACGTCATACTGATCCTGAACGTAGCCAAGATTAGGACCGTATAATTTCTGCCATGGAGATTGACTGCTACGATTATCCGTTGCCATGAATGACACTCCTAACTTTTATTTTCGCAAATATCTATATAATACAATGACAGTAAAACCGATAACAAGAACCCATTTTTATTATGGTTCATGAAAAAAATTCAAAATCCTCTTAAGCAATCTCTCCTTTATGCACATGAGATGTCTCATATTATCAGCCTTCATACCCTCCGAAGACCATTTTCCACATCTCCTTAGCCATTTTAGTATAATAGATCAGCATTCTCAAGTTTCTTTTTGATTTTAAAGTGAATTTTTTTTAAAAAACGAGGTTAAAGCCCTGCCATAAAAATATGGTTATAAAAAAAACCTTCCTTAATAATTAATAGCATAATAGAACCGTTCCGCCAAGAAGAAAGCTTTATACAATAAAAAACTACTGTCAGTGAGACATGACTGTAGTTTAACTGAATAGGATCATTATGTAACCCATGCCTTTTGGCACACCTCACAATTCCTTTAACATAAATAATATAAGGCTTGTGGAATGTATTGCGGCTGTTTCCAAAAATTGATCGAAGATAATATCTGCGTTCCTACCTGCAATATCTGAAAGTGAACGGATGATAACAAAAGGAACATTAAATTGATAGCTCACTTGAGCAATCGCCGCCGCTTCCATCTCTCCACATTGTAATTCAGGAAAATGCGACTTGATCGTCGTGACGACATCAGGATCAGAGAGAAAGGAATCACCTGTTGCTATTAACCCTTTAACGACCTTAATGTCATCTCCTATCCGGTGAGCAACTTGCTCGGCAATGGTTATGAGCATGGGATCTGCCTTAAAGGTAGCCGGCATTCCCGGAACCTGACCGAGAGCATAATCAAAAGCAGTGGAATCAACATCATGGTGCACAACTTCTGTAGATATGACAATGTCCCCTACATTGAGCTCAGTGTTAAATCCACCTGCTGAGCCTGTATTAATAATGATATCCGGCTGATAATTATTGATCAATAACGTTGTCGCCATCGCCGCATTCACCTTACCAATACCTGATTGAAGTAAGACAACATCACACTTTTCCATTTTACCAATGTGAAAAACACAACCCGCTTCCTCACTCGTCTCTAGATCCTGTATGGATTGCTTAAGCAGCGCTACCTCTTCATCCATCGCACCAATAATACCTACCCGCATAGTCTTAACCCCTTACCACAAATATTTTAAAATGAATAGATCAACTAGTAGAAGCTTTTCATTTCACTGCCTTACATCACTCATTTTAATGTATTCAAATTATACTAACACAATAGTATACGACCCGTATACTACTCTAAATTTTAGCATATGACCATCTGATTGCCTAGCCTCTAACAATAATGACACAATGCTTTAACATACAAAAAGACCGAGCATATGTCAGTCTGCTCAGTCCTTTTGCTAGAAAGCTCATCCTTACTCTTCTGTCACGCTTAGCGGTTGCCAGCCCTTGGCTGTTACCCATTGTAATGAAACATCATAGGTTTTATTATCACCTTTGGCATGAACTTTTCCCAGCGACTTATCCGGAGCTCCACCATTACCTAGCCAAACAATCACCATATCATCCTCGGAAATACCAGTGGCTATTGACATCGCCTTAATTCTCTCGTTCCAATCTACAGAGCCTTCGGTATAATCCGTTGTGTGCGGTTCACTTTGTGATGTTCCTATTGGCTTCCAAGGACCTGTCAGGGCTGGTCCATTCTCGGTACCATCAGTAGACGTACCACCATCGTCTCCTGTTGTTGAGTCATTATCTGATGATTGTGAACCATCCCTTTGGCTCTGATCATCTATCACTTGTGACCCATCTTTATTTGATTTATCCTTACTTTGATGTTTTCCAGCCTTATCATGCTTTCCCCCACTCTTGCTTGACGTCATATGTTGGTTACTTACTGTATCAGATGGAGAATGTAAAATATTTATGAGTAAATAGCCTCCTATGACTACAATCAACGCAATCACAACGCCTATAGCCCAATTGAGGAAGCGATCAAAGCTAGACTTATGTTTCCTTGAAGAGCGAGAAGAAAAGGACCTGTCATCTTTATCAGCCATCATCCACCCTCCTTTTTACTACCTCTCATAAATTGTACCACCAATATACTATTCGTAGTATAAAAAGTTATCCTGACTTCTTAATAAAAAATGTGAAAAATGATAATCAATAAAAACAAAAGACTATAGAGTAGCAGTAGCATACAAACAAAGGTTGTTCCATTTCCAAAAACCTGCTAAAAATGACACGCTACTTTCCAAATGCCCTAGAAACCGCCTATGAACAAGATACAACAACTAGATGAGTTGTCGTCCAAAAAAATTCAATAGAGAGTGCTTATGACTTCTACTTTCTATCAAGGTGGTACAGAGCATCAACAAGATCATGATAGATCTCATAGATTGTTTGATCTCCAGAGTGATGATTCAAATTGACGACAACCATAGCGTATTTTGGATCATCTGCTGGGAAGTAACCCGCAAACCATTCATTCGTATGCCCTTGGTCCGTCTCAGCCGTCCCTGATTTTCCCGCAACAGCATAAAGCGTATCTGCCAAGATGTGGCCAGTACCCTTCTTATCCTGAACAACATCGCGAAGCAAAGCTTGTAAACGCAAAATAGTATAGGGCTCTAGCCAACTATCGCCAAGCTTTTCTTTTGGAAAAGTTGTTAATTTTACACCATTCGGCTGATTATAATCGACTTCTGTTGCTGATCTAACACTTTGCTTCTCCCCACCGCGACTAATTGTCGCCATCATATTGGCAACAGACAGTGGTGTCAGTCGCACATTAAGCTGACCAATAGCCGTTTGCGCAATGGCTTTCGCATTATCACGATCGGTTCCTTTTTTCCAAATCACATTGCTTTCTTCATCAGGAAATTGTTGAAAGTTCTGCAAATGAAACACATCATCGGTCCAACCGACTTTTCCCGTTAAACCCAATGCCTGACTAAAGTGTGTCAGTGCTTGGTCATCGGTTGACATCAAGCGATTAGCCAAGGTGGCAAACGTGTAGTTACAGCTTCTGGCAAAGCTATCTTCAAAATTCAATGAACCAAGTCTTCGCTCTCCATTTCCCGTTCCATAAGGATTCAAATTGCAATTAAATCTCTCTTCATTGTTTACTAAATTATTTTGAATCGCAGCAGCTGTTGTCACAATTTTAAATACAGAACCTGGATATTGCGCCTCCAGCATGTGATTGCCGTTTGCAAACGGGTGATGGATATCCATTTTCGGCAGACTTACCATGCTTAACAGCTCGCTGGATACAGCATCGACGATCACCACCCCACCTTGTTGTAGCCCATATTTTGAAGCTATATGCTCAGCGAGTTTTTGAATATGCGTATCAAGGGTCGTTTTAACCTTCAAGGGATAGTATTCTGTGCTGGTCTTCGATGACACCCGGATGCTCTTATCAAACAAAGGATCACCTGATGCACTGGTATGGTACAACAGCTTTGTTTCATTTTTTGACAGAAGAAATGGATCATAGGCCTTCTCCATTCCTAAAACACCGATGGGCGTGCGTATTGTCAAATTACCATCTTTTAATAAATTCGGATAAAGCTTTTGAATTTCTGTTGGATTTTCCTTTGTCGTACCAAGGACATAAGATCCAGACCAATCCTTCGATGGTTCTCTCACCTTTAGCGCTTGAACACCGACAATATGAAGCTGATTTATGCGTTTCACCTGTTCTTCTGTCAGTTTGACAGATTGCCCCTTGAACACAAAGGGCTGCTCGGCATGTTGGATAGCCATCATAATTTCTGGTGCTGGAACATGAATGATTTGTGACACCTTTTCAACTGGCCACTGTCTCTTTTTAAGAAAGGGGAATAAGACAAGTACAGGCTGTTCGACATCGTTTAATTTCACCTTCCCCGTTCGATCTAACAAAATGCCACGTCCATTATTAATCACCAATTGAGATGTGCGCTGGGCAATGCTTTGTGTAATGAGATTAACATGCGCTCTTGAAAACGATGTAGTCGCAAATAATTGAATTTGTGCCAATCGGCAAATAAACCCCATAAATATCAGTAAGATGATCATTCCAATCATTGTTATGCGTCGATTTCGCACCACGCCACCACCCAGCCTCTAGTGTTGACCAATCGACACCTCTATAAACAAGGCAAAGAAAGCAAAACCACCACGGATGAGCATACTTAAGTAAGGACATCCCTTTAAGAGATGCCAATAAAAAGAACCCAGGAGTATAAGGCACCTGGGTTTATTGTATATGAGATGGCAATGCCACTAGAATGACATCATTAATTAACCTCAACGATTTTGACGAGTAAATCTCCTCCTGGAGTAGGAACCGTAACCTCTTCACCTATGTTTCGACCAATCAAGCTTTTAGCCATAGGTGAATCATTGGAAATTTTACCTTCGAAAGGATCAGACTCCGCACTACCGACAATCTTATAGGTTTCCATATCACCATCAGGCAACTCTTGAAAGGTGACTGATTTTCCAATACCCACGATATCAGGATGAGAGGCATCCTCTTCAATGATAACGGAATTACGAATCATTTGTTCCAATTGCTGTATTCGAGATTCAACAAAAGCTTGTTCGTCCTTAGCAACATCATACTCGGAATTCTCGGATAAATCACCAAAACTACGTGCAACTTTTATACGTTCAACAACTTCTTTTCGTCTCTCAATTTTAAGATAATCTAGTTCTTTTTCTAATTTTTCTTTTCCTTCTGCTGTCATATAATGCTTCTTTTCCTCGACCAAGTGACACACTCCCTCTTTATTATCAACACAACTTACGGTAAGCGTTTAATTCATTGACTGTTATGAACTCGCCACCATTCTTCCCAAATGCACGGAACGAATATTACCGCCATTAAATCAATGGCTTTGAAGGACCTTCCCTCTCCAAAAACAATGATCATTACATAGCTGTTTGTTGGTTCATGAATTGATTAATCGGTTATGCATTGGACATCATGATAATGTGCTAATCAATAACAGCATTCATTGTCCAATCACGTCACGCGTACCTGATGAGTCGATAGCTACGTACATTAATACCTATGAGATTGTGCCATCCTTCATCCTCGAATATCGGAATGCCCTTTAAAATATTGGCTTCTTTTTAGCTCGATAGAAAATATTTTATCAGATATTGTGTGAACTGTATAGTCATATAGTGACTTATCAATAAGTTCACATTTTCGTCGCTTAATTCCAAAGCTCCGCTCATAACTCCCCTTACCTGAATCGCCGGATAGCGATACCCGTCATTCTATATCTCACCTTAGCCCTACGGCATCACATAAAGGGGAGCAAGCCGCCACATTCCTACTTTTGGATATCATCCCATTCGTGCTTATATTTATTAACAACTTTATCATGCTCCACCAGCGTCTTAGTATAAAGAATTTCACCATTGGGGCGTGCATAAAAATACAATTCTGAGCTATGAATTGGATGCAAAACCGCATAGATTGAAGCTTCACTCGGATTATTTATCGGACCAATTGGCAATCCTTTTTGATAATAAGTATTATAGGGCGAATTCACTCTCGTATCCTTGTAGGTCACCGTCTGCTTGGAAATTCCTAAAGCATACAATACTGTCACATCACTCTGTAAAGGCATGCCTTTATCTAGACGATTGTAAAAAACTCCGGCTATTTTTTGTCTATCCACCGACTGTCTGCCTTCTCGTTCTACGATAGAGGCAAGGGTTAGAATTCTGTGGACAGAGCCCAAAGGATTAGCCTGGATTTGTGTCTGATATTTTTCCAATACAGTCTGTGTCCTATCCAACATTTTATCAATGATGGTATCTAAATTCGGTTTCTTCTCGTCATAAGCATAGGTTGCTGGGAATAAATAGCCTTCCAACGGCGACTTAATTTTTGTATTTAAAATAACATCCGCTAAGAAAGGATATTTCTTCATGTAATGAGTCTTAATATAGTTTCTATTTGTCAGCTTATCATGAATGACTTGAGCACTCACACCCGTTTGTTTAGCGACTCTCTCTATTATTTGAGAAACCGTAAAACCTTCTGGTATCACCATGTTAAACGCTGTATCCACGTCACCCTTCTCTAATTTTTGAATGATGTCTTCGACGGACATGGAAGGAGAAAGCTGATAGATCCCAGCCTGAAAATTGGTTTGGTTTTTATATTTAGCATAATAACGAAAAACTAAACTACTATGAATAAGTTCCTTGGATTTAAGTAAATCTCCAATCTCCTCTATCGAAGTTCCACTTGGAATCTCCAAAACAATTTTTTGATCGCTTGAAGTATTTATGGGAGCCAAGGAATGATGAATATAATAAAAACAGGAAGTGATGCCCCCTACTATAATAATCACAAGAGCCACGACACTAATCAATACGATTTTCCGTACAAATGTTGTTTCATTCAGCCTCCCTTTGGACTTGCCAAATGGATCTGGTAATTCCCCCAACGAAACCGCTCCTTTCAAATTTCTCATTTATTATACTAATAAGATAGCCAAAAGTCGAAAAATATTGGGAGAACATTACAAAATTCATCTTTTTTCGGGCTCATTATCCACAAAAAATAAAAAGAGATTTGTAAAAACCAACCTCTTCTCTAATCCCCTTCTATTCTCTGTTATCACATCATAAAATAGCTGATAACCGTAGTCATCCGCTAAAATTTTTGAATACAAAAAGACCATCGAAAACTTTCTCGACAGTCTAAAACCCTCTCTCACAAGAAGCGTATGATACATCTATATATAAGTCCTAAAGGACTTCATTATCAACAAAGGTGTTTAACATTTCTTCAACAATATCCCATTCCTCATCCGTTTCGATGGGATAAAGATTGAATTCACCATCCTCATCTTCATATCTAAAACCAAATACCTCTGCTTCATCCCCATTCTCTTCTTCGGAAGATTCTACAGGCTGAACAACCATATAAGATTTCCCTGTTTCGTCAACATCAAAGGTAAAGAGAATATCAAAAAGATGTTCTTCACCATCTTCATCTGGAATGATAATGCGCTCTTGATCTTCATCATGTGCACGCGTCATTCTAACGACACCCCGTTCCCTTTGCGATCTAAATACCCTTGTAAAATTAACACAGCAGCGGTTTTATCAATGACACTTTTTCTTTTTTTACGACTGACATCTGCCTCAATTAACAGTCTTTCAGCCTCCACCGTCGTTAAGCGTTCATCATACATCTCTACAGGCTTTGCAAAACGCTCACTCAACTGCTTTGCAAAGTATTGGCACGCTTCTCCACGCTCACCGATGGTGCCATTCATATGCTTAGGTAGCCCAACAATAAAACGAGATACGCCATGAGCATTAGCCAATTCACCAATGCGATTGTAGAGCTTATGTCTTTCATGTTGCTCATAATGAATGGTTTCGATACCTTGAGCGATCATTCCTAAAGCATCACTAATCGCAATGCCTACAGTTTTCGTCCCATAATCGAGCCCCATCACCTTCATAAATCTCCCCCACGGTGCTTCTCTAGATAAGTTGTTACAAGCTCTTCAATGATCTCGTCACGTTCAATTTTACGAATGAGATTCCGAGCATCCCGATGGCGGGGAATATAAGCTGGATCACCTGACAATAAATAACCCACGATTTGAATGATCGGATTATACCCCTTATCCTGTAGAGCCTGATAAACCTGCAATAGGACCTCTTTCACATCATTTCGATCCGGCTGTTCATCAAAAGATTTAAATTGCATTGTTTTGTCCATATATATCTCCCCCTATCTTGAAATAATTAGGACTGCTCTGACACCCATTGTTCTACATACTGAAGAGCATTGTCAAGCTCTTGAGGATGTTTACCACCAGCTTGCGCCATATCCGGGCGTCCACCTCCACTTCCACCACAACGCACAGCAACTTCCTTCACTAGCTTCCCTGCATGGTACCCTCTCTTAACCAAATCATCCGTCACACCGCTAGCAATATTGACCTTTTCTCCATTAACAGAAGCCAATACAACAACGACTGATTGTAGCTGTTCTTTGATCTTATCTACCATAGCACGTAGCCCATTCATGTCTTGACCGGCAATGTGACGAGCGACAACTGAAACACCCGCTACCTCTTTCACAAATTGTTCAACGTCACTAAGTTCTGTATTACCTATTTTCGCTGTTAACGACTCTTTTTCCTTTTCTAACTGATGTATTTGTTGAGATAATCCTACAATTTTATCAGGAACACCATCAATTGTTGTTTTTAATAGCGAAGCCACATGCTGAAGATCCTTTAGCCGCTGATTGAGCATCATAAAAGCCGATTTTCCTGTCACAGCCTCAATGCGCCTTACTCCTGCACCAATTCCCGCTTCCGACACGATCTTAAACAAACCAATTTCCGAGGTGTTTCCCACATGACAGCCTCCGCAAAGCTCCAAACTATAATCGCCTATCTGAACGACCCGAACAATGTCACCATATTTTTCACCAAATAATGCCATTGCACCCATCGCCTTTGCTTCAGCAATATTTTTTTGAAAAATATTAACAGGGATGCTTTCCCATATTTTTCTGTTAACGATCTCTTCAACTTGAGCCAGCTCTTCATCGTGAATTTTATCAAAATGAGTAAAATCAAAGCGCAGTCTTTCAGGAGCGACCAAGGATCCAGCTTGATTGACATGTGTCCCTAGAACGTCTTTTAAAGCCTGATGCAAGAGATGCGTGCCAGTATGGTTTTTTTCCGTGTCCGCTCTCCGCTCTGATTGTACCGTTGCGACAAATACATCTCCTTTTTTCACTCGGCCGCTTTTCACCAAAACAGTGTGTAAATGCTGACCATTTGGCGCCTTTTTAACCTCTTGGATAAGGAGCTCTGTGTCATGGTTTGTCAGCGTGCCTTTATCAGAAATTTGCCCACCACTTTCCGCATAAAAAGGCGTCTTATCCAAGATCACTTTTATTTGGTCACCCGTACCTGCAAAATCCACAAGATCATTGCCTTTGACAATAACTGCAACAACCGAGGATACCTCGTGCTCAAAGTAACCAACAAATTCACTGGCAACAGTAATATCTCGTAGTGTATCATTCTGTACCTGCATGGAGTCTGTCGTTTGCCGAGCCTGTCTTGCTCTTTCACGCTGAGAGGTCAACTCTTTTTCAAAACCGTCATGATCAATGACCAATCCAGCTTTTTCTGCATATTCCTCTGTCAATTCCACTGGAAAACCCAACGTATCATATAGCTTGAACACATCGGCTCCAGCGATCGTTGTCTCCCCATTTGCCCTTGCTTTTTCAATCACATTCTCTAAGATATCTAGGCCATCACGGAGCGTTTCATGGAAGCGTTCCTCTTCCGTACGAATGATTTTCTGCACAAGCCCAACTTTATTTTCAAGAACATCATAGAATTCACCCATGCTTTCAGAAATCAGTGGAACCAGCTCGTCCATAAATGGCTTATCAATATTTAAAATCATCGCAAACCGCACAGCTCTACGAATAAGTCGTCTAAGAACGTAGCCACGCCCCTCATTAGAAGGCAAAGCACCATCAGAAATAGCAAAAGAAACGGCACGCACATGATCAGCTATGACTTTAAAAGCAATATCCTTTTCCTGTGTTTCCCCGTAACGTTCGCCACTGATCTCTTCAAGGTGCTTAATCATCGGAACGAATAAATCTGTATCAAAGTTAGTCTTAACATCTTGAATGATCGACGCCATGCGCTCAAGACCCATCCCAGTGTCAATGTTTTTCTTAGGAAGCGGTGTATAGCTACCATCTGGATTGTGATTAAACTGCGAGAACACAAGATTCCACACCTCAAGATAGCGCTCATTTTCTCCACCAGGATAAAGCTCAGAGTCATCGGAACCAGTGCCATAAGCTATACCACGATCATAGAAAATTTCTGTATTTGGTCCACTTGGTCCCTCACCAATATCCCAAAAATTCTCTTCTAAGCGAATGATACGCTCTTGAGGAAGTCCAATCTTTTTATGCCATATTTCAAAGGTCTCATCATCTTCTGGATGAATGGTCACTGATAAACGCTCAGAGTCAAAACCTATCCATTTATCGCTTGTTAAAAACTCCCATGCCCACGCAATAGCTTCTTCTTTAAAATAATCGCCAATCGAAAAATTCCCTAGCATTTCAAAAAAGGTATGGTGTCTCGCCGTATAGCCTACATTGTCAATATCATTGGTGCGAATCGCTTTTTGAGCATTGACAATTCTAGGGTTCTCTGGAACCACTCGTCCATCAAAATACTTTTTTAATGTAGCTACACCACTATTGATCCAAAGCAAGGTCGGATCTTCATGAGGAATGAGAGAGGCACTTGGCTCAACCCTATGTCCCTTTTCTTTAAAAAAATCTAAAAACATTTGCCGCACTTGTTTTGAGCTTAATGCTTTCATGCTCATTTCCCCCTTTTAAGCATTAACGAATAGCCTCATTGATAATGTCAAAAGCCCCCATCCCAAACAGGGACGAGAGCTATATTCTCACGCGATACCACCCTGGTTATAAACGCATTCCCAATAAAGAAAAGGTTTATCACCTTCAGCTACATGATAACGGATATCTCCGACAGGCATTAACTGTACTTCAAGAGCGGCGCTTATCGATCACTACACCTGGATTCTCTCAGCCTCGAAATCCCTTTCTGTTAGGATTGGATCAATAATTAACTCCTTCAACGCATTGACACTATTCATCATTAACAGTTCTATTCTTATATAATGAATTATAGTCGTGTCCCCTGCTCGTTGTCAATTTTTTTCCGATATTTTATAAAATGGATGACAAAGACGCGTAGGGTAACAAAGATTGGAATAGCTATCAACATACCGACGACCCCTGAAATGTCTCCCCCTATAACCAATGCAAGCATGATAAAAATGGGATGAATATGCACACTTTTACCCACAATAAGCGGACTAAAAATATTTCCTTCGAGAAATTGAACAATCAGAATTAATAGTAAGACAAACATAACCTTCTTCATAGATAGCGTAACTGCTACAAGCAATGCAGGAACAGCACCGATCACAGGTCCAAAATAGGGGATGATATCGGTCATGCCAATAAAAATACCTAAAAGGAGGGCATAAGGCATGCGTAAAATCCATAATCCAATAATAGATACAACAGCGACGACAAGACAAACAAATAGCTGACCCCTGATATAGCTACCTAATGATGCATCAATCTCTCTGACAAATGCCCGACCAGACTCTCTGACACGACTAGAGATGTTCCTGCTTAACCAATTTTTCACTCCCGTAAAATCTTTTAATAAATAAAAGACGATAAACGGAATAAGCAAGATGGTAAAAATCGATTTAAACAGACCTTGTATCCATAAAATAATGCGCTCGACTAACTGACTCAACCCATTTTCCAACGAAGCAAGCATACGATCGAAATGATCATGAAGTGTTTCGGGAAAGTCAGAGGTTGCATTATAGATATGGTTGACATTGTCCTCATACATTTCTTGAAGATGAGGTCCTTGCCTTGCGAAGCTTTTTAGCTCTTCAACAACGATAGGTGCCCCCTTTATACAGCCAACGATCACCGTACCAAAAAATAAAAGATAGATCACTAAAATAGCTACAGGTCTTGGCATGCCTTGCTTATGTAAACCCTCTATCAAAGGATGAAGGAGATAGGCGATCAAACAACCGATCAGAAAGGGGGTTAAAATGCCTATGATATAGTTAAATCCATGCAAGATATAGGGAAATAATTTTAAGAGAAACCAGCAATTCAAGAAGATAAGAATCAAAACCACTAGTTTCTTCATCCAATCCAAGGTCGTCCATTTTTTCATCATAACCCCTCCGGAATTTAGTTTGCTCAACAAACACGGAATTATGAGAAGAACGGACGTTACAGAACATTCACCTTCCGACACACAGGACGTGTTAGCTTCAGCATTGGCACATGGACGTGCCGGGTTTAGCCGAAGTTCCTTTTGCATGCTGTGGATATCCGCTTCAAAATGCTCGCTTTCCTCGGGCACGGCTTCAGCCTCCTCAGAAAGCACCAAATGCTTTCTTGCGGGGTCTTCAGACACGTGTTGTTCCCGCAGGAGTCTCGCTTCTTTCGCTCTTATCCACTTGAGTATCAGCAATTTCTTTATGAAAATATGCAGCTGAAAATGGTCAGTCACTTTTCGATGATACAAACATAAAAATCAACGGAAGCAACCTATGGAGACTCCTGCGGGAAAAGCAACAGCTGAAAATCCTTAGTGTGACACCACAGTGAAACACTAAGAGTTGAAGCGTTGCCCGCGGAAAGCGAAGTAGGTTGCTGAAGTGGATTTGTAATCATTATTTAAAGGGGTCTCTCCGGAAAGCGAGTGTTCTGGAGCGGAAATCAACATATTCCATGCCGGAACCAGCAGTCCTGCAAATCAAAAAAGAGCAGTATCTACCAACATCTGTTGGCAAGCACCACTCCTTGTCATGACTAGGTTTTGTCTCGACCTCATTATCATTTTATACTTTAGTGAATCTAGAACCCTATACGGCGTTCTTGATCTCCAAATACATCATCAAGCGTTGTCAAACTCCCATCCTCTTCCACCTGATTCAAAGATAAGAGCCCATCAGCAAGCGTTAATTCTATAAAACAATCCCAACAATAAAACTGATTCACACCAATTTTTCCTAAATTTTTATTTTTGCAATTTGGACAGTGCATACCTTTTTCACCTCTAGCTGCATCTTATCCAAAATTCCAATGGTTATACCCCGCCGTCATCGGACATCAGGAACTTTTCCCATTCATCATCTCTATCAGCGACAGATTGGAGCCGCTCAACGAGCTTATCCTTTAATGCTGAATACCTTGCTCCACTATCGGTTCGTTGAATAGAATAAGCCAATGTCTGTTCATCCCCACATAAAATGAGAAAGGACTTGCTCCTGGTGACAGCAGTATAAATAAGATTGCGTCTTAGCATGCGATGATAACCCTTCACAATGGGTAGGATAACGATTGGGAACTCACTTCCCTGTGACTTATGAATCGAACAGCAATATGCCAGGGTGATTTGATTTAAATCACGCTTTAAAAATACGATTTCTTTTCCATCAAAAGAAACCACAAGCTGATCTTCTTTTTCTGTCGTTTCTTTAGCTTTAAAAATGGCAACAATTTCGCCAATATCACCATTAAAAATGCCTTGCTCTGGATTATTAACCAGCTGTAGCACCTTGTCCCCTGTCCGGTATAAATTGTCTCCAAACATCAATGTCCGTTTTTGTTCACTTTCTGGATTCAAGAGCTCTTGCAGGGTCTGGTTCATGATATCAATGCCTGCGTTACCCCTATAAATAGGTACTAACACCTGAATATCCATCGCTGTGTAACCCTTTTTTACAGCATTTTTGTAAACCTTGCTGACTACTTCAACTATTTGACTTTGATGACAGCTAAAAAAACGACGATCTTCCGTAGGTTTGATAAAATCCGTAGGCAATTGTCCCTTTTTAATTTCATGGGCAAGCTCTATAATGGAAGAGCCCTCAGACTGCCGATAGATATCCGTTAAACGAACCGTTGGAATCATATTAGATCGTAAAAAATCATTTAAAACCTGTCCCGGTCCGACTGAGGGCAACTGATCCTCATCACCAACTACAACAACCTGCATGGGAACAGGCAATGATTTAAATAATTGATTGGCCAACCAGAGATCAACCATGGACATTTCATCAATAATGAGCAAGCTTCCTTCAAGGGGTTGCTCTTCATCATGATCAAAACCACTCCCACCTCGCCAACCAAGCAGACGATGTATCGTCACAGCGGGAAGACCTGTCGACTCACTCATGCGCTTCGCTGCACGTCCCGTAGGCGCAGCTAAAATGAAGGGGTAAGGGTTGTCTTGGTTATAATCCTTTTCGTTCAAGGAAAGTCCGTGAAGCTCTGCAAAAACCTCAACAATCCCCTTGATGACTGTTGTCTTTCCCGTTCCAGGTCCACCAGTAAGAAGCAAGAGTGGCGATTGAATTGCTTTTTGAATCGCTTCTTTTTGAGAAGCTGCATATTGAATATTTGAACGTTCCTCAAGTCCACCTAACACTTCAAGAAATTCACTTTCAGAAAACTCGCTTTCAAAATCGGTTTGCTCTGATAGTTTTTTTATGCTAGTCACAATGCCTTTTTCAGCAAAATAGAGGGAAGGCAGATAGACATGTTCTTCTTCTACTATCAATATCCCTTCCTCTTCCAATGTATGAATTTCTTTTTCAATAGATTGGGTCTCTACTTTTTCAGCCTTGCCCATCGTCAATAATTCTTGAATCCCTGTGAGTGTCTCTTCAAAAGGCATATAGACGTGTCCCTCATTCATCGCCTTTTCATTCAGCCAATACAAATAGCCGGCTTGAATACGCTCTGGATGATCTCCTACCAGTCCGAGCCGTCCCCCCAGCTCATCGGCTCGCTGAAATCCAATCCCTTCGACGTCTTGCACGAGTTGATAGGGATTAGTCTCTATGACATCTATAGCTTCATTCCCATAGGTTTGATAAATTTTCGTCGATAATTGCGTGCCAAATCCATAATCGGAGAGGGCAATGAGTACCTTTTCTAGCCCTTCGTGAGCAAGTAATGTTTCAGCGATTTGTAGCGCCTTATCTTCTGGGAGCTTTGGCACTTCACTCAATGATTCAGGATGATTTAAAATTTTTGAAATAGCCCCTTCCCCCAAATGCGCAACAATCCGCTCAGCTGTGGTCCGTCCAATACCAGGAAACAATTCCCCAGACAGATATTGAACAACGCCATCTTTAGATTGCGGAAGGAACTTTCTAAATTGAGTGACTTCATATTGTTGTCCGTATTTTGGATGCTTTTTAAGCTGACCAAAGAATTGATAGTTTTCATGGAGATGGATCACTGGAAAATAACCAAAAACCACAATATCTTTAGATTCAATAGCTTCATTCGTCTCTTGAATATGGACTCTGAGAACGGTATACGCATTATCATCATTGCGAAAAACGATGTGATAGGGCGTTCCTTTAACATACTTTTTTTCTTCAGGAAACAGATCCAATGTTTCGCTAGTCATGCGCCTTGTTCCTTTTTACTTAACTGTTCGAGACCATTCATAGCTAAAAGATGGTCCCCCTGCAAAGCCAACGCTTTTTCAAAGGCCGCTTTTGCCGCGTCCCTTTGCCCCTTCATATTCAAAACGACACCCCTATTGTAATAAGCATCCGCATGGTTGGGGTCTTGCTCAATAATGTGTTCCAGCTGTTCTAAGGCTATATCAATATAATGAAGCTTAGCTAAGCATAACGCATAGTGAATACGTGCCTCAATATCATCTTCATTTAACTCAACAGCTCTTTGCAGGTGAACGAGCGCCATCATCAATTGACCAATATTAACATAAGACATCCCTAACATAAAATGAAGATCAGTTTGATCAAATCCTTGGCTTGCAGCTTTTTTCAATTCCACAATCGCCTCATTATAACGCTCTAATCCGTAGAGTGCCCCACCGTAATCGTAATGAGCAGATGGATAGTTCTCTTTCAAACTAATCGCTTTTTCAAAAAAATTCAAAGAGCGCTCCAATTCCCCAATCATTGTCAGTATCGTCCCAAAATTAATATACCCAAGTGGGTCATACGGATGATCCTGAATGGCTCGATCAAAAGCATGTATTGCTTGTTCATATTTCTTTTCATTTAAAAACGTCAATCCAATATGATTCCAATCCTCCATTTAGGTCCCTCCGTCTTACCGTAAATCTCTGATAAGTATAACAAAAATAAGCAGCAACTGAAAATGAGAAACTAGAACAAAATGACTTTAGACGTGGGAGTGACAGAGGCAAAATGTCTTCGGGAACAACATGTCAGCAGCGCCTTTTTTATCACCATCGCAAAGGCAAATCTGCATTGATTTTGTAGCTGAACATGAACTTAGAAAGGCATTGTTAACACTCATGGATGAATGCTTCAGAACGCTCGCTTTCATTCATATGTTTGGTTACAAAATCTTTCTTTAATTACCGTTTTTCTTATATTTTTTATCCATGAATTTTGGGTCATTAGCGAAAGAGTTTTTTGACAGAAGAAAACAGATACGATAGCTACGGAAGCAACCTACGCAGACTCCTGCGGGAAAAGCAACAGCTGAAAATCCTTAGTGTGACACATTCGTGGAACACTAAGAGTTGAGGCGTTGCCAGCGGAAAGCGAAGGAGGTTGCTGAAGTAATTAAAGGAACTTCGGCTAAATTCGGCACGTCCATGTGCCAACACCGAAGCTAACACGTCCTGTGTGTCGGAACTTCGGCTAAATTCGGCACGTCCATGTGCCAACACCGAAGCTAACACGTCCTGTGTGTCGAAAAAAAGAGCAGCACCTACCAATGTCTTGGCGAGTACCACTCTTTTCAGCGGCTGGGATTTATTCCAGCCTCAGTTCGAGACAACAAAATCCAATTTTTCATGATACACTTTTTGATAGATGGTTGCTATGGTTGCACCACCTAAGCAAACATCTCCATCGTAAAAAACAACAGCTTGACCTGGAGTAATCGCTTTTTGCGGCTCATCAAACATGACAGTGAGACAATCATTTGCCTCTACATACACAGTTACCGATTGATCGGGTTGTCTATAACGGAATTTTGCCATGCATGTGAAAGATTTTCCTTCTGGTACACCACTGATCCAATTCGCTTTTTCAGCAAATAAACCTTCAGAAAAGAGAGCTGAGTGATCATCAGGAGCAACATAAAGAATATTTTCCTTCAAATCCTTCCCACACACAAACCATGGACCACCAGGACCGCCAATACCTAATCCTTGACGCTGCCCATTAGTATAATACATCAATCCATCATGACGACCTTTATATTCACCATCAATCGTCAGTATATCGCCGCTTTTTGCAGGCAAATAATTGCTTAAAAATTCTTTGAAATTGCGTTCACCTATGAAACAAATCCCCGTGCTATCCTTTTTATTTGCCGTGGTCAATTGATGCTCACGCGCAATGGAACGCACTTCAGATTTTTGTAATTCTCCCAAGGGAAACAGCACATGAGAAAGTTGCTCTTTACTCAGCTGGTTTAGAAAGTACGTTTGATCCTTGCCACGATCGATGCCACGAAGCATTGTGACCCGCCCATCAACACGATCCACACGGGCATAATGACCAGTTGCTACATAATCTGCACCCAATGCCAACGCATGATCCAAAAAAGCTTTAAATTTAATCTCTTTATTACATATGACATCCGGATTAGGCGTTCTGCCTGCTTTATACTCATCTAGAAAATAGGAAAAAACGTGATCCCAATACTGTTTTTCAAAATTCACAGCATAATAGGGAATCTCAAGCTGCCCTGCGACACGAGCCACATCCTCATAATCTTCAGTAGCAGTGCAGACACCTCTTTCATCGGTATCATCCCAATTTTTCATAAATATCCCGATAACATCATAGCCCTGTTCTTTTAGCAATAGAGCCGTTACAGAAGAATCCACTCCACCAGACATCCCGACAATAACACGTGTTTCCGCTTTTGACTTCAAGGTAAGTAACCCCCCTTCCCTCATTGCTATCTATACTTTACATAGCCACCATGCTTTGAACAGTGTTAACAATAGTATTTGCTGCCTTTAAAATCTGATCCTCTGTATTATATAACCCAAAGCTAATTCTAATCGAACTTTTTGCTTGATCACTACCAGCACCGTAAAGAGCTACGAGCACATGAGAAGGCTCTACAGATCCTGCTGTGCATGCTGAACCACTGGATAGCGATACCCCATTCAGATCAAGGGCGGTAAGCAATGATTCGACTTCTACACCTGGAATATAGATGTTGATAAGATTAGCTAATCCTTTGTCTGTTGGACCATTAATGGTGAATGTCATATGAGATTCCGTCAGTGTACGAATGAACACCTGCCGAAGATGGCGATAATGATTCACCTTGTCCTCCCTGTTCCGAACGACCAATGCCAAGGCTTGTTGTAGTCCTACAATACCAGGTACATTATGTGTTCCACCACGACGCTTCCGCTCCTGCTCTCCCCCATGCTGATAGGGGAGAAGTGACATACCTTCTCTAATATAAAGAAAGCCGACTCCTTTTGGTCCATTGATTTTGTGCGCAGTCATAGAAAGTAAATCAACCTTAAGCTCATCGACATGGATGGCTATCGTACCAAAGGCTTGGACAGCATCAGTATGAAAAATAATACCCGTATCCTCTAACAGTACACCAATTTCCTCAATAGGTTGTAGCGTACCGACCTCATTATTAGCCATCATGATGGTGACAAGAATGGTATCATTTCGAAGGGCCGCCTCGACATCCTCAACAGCAAGACACCCAGTTGTATCGACATCAAGATAGGTAACATCAAAACCCTGTTCCTCCAAAAATTTACAGGTATTTAATACGGCATGGTGCTCAATCTTAGTGGTGATAATATGCCTACCTCTCTCTTTTTGAGCAAAAGCCGTACCTATGATCGCCATATTATCAGCCTCAGTCCCGCCACTTGTAAACACAATTTCATGAGGCTTAGCTCCGATTATTTGAGCAATCTCATCTCGAGCATCGTCAATGAATTTTCGCGCTTGACGTCCATGAAAGTGAATGCTCGACGGATTGCCAAAAAACTCTTCAAAAACGGGGCGCATCGCCTCTACCACCTGAGGATGAACCGGAGTGGTCGCAGCATGATCAAGATAGATGTGTTCCATATTGCTCACTTCCTAAATCATTTTTAAATGTAAAACATATACGGATCTTGTGCATGATCCTCTGGATCAAAATTGATGAGATCTCTAAGTGTCGTACTATCAAGAACTCCTTTAACCGCATCACGAATCTTGATCCATAGCTCTCGCTTGGCAGGATCATCATCATCCATAATCTCCACAGGTCGAATGGGACCCTCCAATACTCGAATAATATCAGCCGTTGTAATTTCACGGGGCTCATCTACCAAAGTATAACCTCCATAAGCTCCGCGAATACTCGTCACTAATCCTGCATTTCTAAGTGGTACAATCAGCTGTTCCAAATAATGTTCAGATAAACTGTTTTTTTCCGCAATCACCTTAAGCGCTAAAGGACCTTTACCATAATGCCTAGCAAGATCCATCATAATGGTCAGTCCATACCTTCCTTTTGTTGAAATTTTCAAAAAAGCATCCCCCTTTCAACCGCCCTTTTATCCCTTAACCACATGTGATAGTGACAAAATAGATACACGCCCCTTATGTCTATTTAATCATTAGTATACCACGAATGCCCTCCCATTGAATATCCTACAAGACTGCTAAAACTGAACACCTATTCTACTTAATGTTATAATGAGAATAATACACTCAAGTTGAAAGAACACACCGCCTTCACTTGGTAGAAAACTACCAGAAAGGACGAGCAATGATGGATCTATTTGATTATTCTAATGAAAAAAGCCATACTGGAGCACCCCTTGCAACACGCATGCGTCCAAGAACCTTAGAAGAATTTATCGGTCAAAACACAATTATTGGTGAGGGTCGTCTGCTTAGACGTGCAATTCAAGCTGACCAACTATCAGCCATGATCTTCTTTGGACCACCCGGCACAGGAAAAACCACATTGGCACAAATCATCGCCAATACAACCTCTGCCTATTTTCAACAAATCAATGCGGTGACTTCAGGTGTTAATGATATACGTGCTATCACGTCAGCTGCACAGGAACGTTTAAAATTTGAGAAACAGAAAACCGTTGCCTTTATCGATGAAATACATCGCTTTAATAAGAGCCAACAGGATGCCCTTCTTCCATTTGTAGAAGATGGAACGATCATACTGATTGGTGCCACAACGGAAAACCCAATGTTCGAAATCAATCCAGCGCTCTTATCACGCTCCAGGCTATTCCGCTTTGAGCCTTTAAACGATGACAACGTTCAAGCGATTTTACAACAAGCGCTCTCTGATAAAGAAAGAGGCTATGGAAACTACTCTGTAACAATGGATGAAGATGCTTTAGCACATTTAGTCAATGTGGCAAACGGTGACGCCCGTACCGCCCTTCATGCTCTAGAATTAGCTGTTTTAACAACACCATCCAGCAAGGGAGCAATCCACATCACCCTTGCCGAAGCAGAAGAATCCATCCAAGAACGTGTACTGCAATATGATAAATCAGGAGATAACCACTATGATACGGTCTCGGCTTTTATTAAAAGCATGCGCGGCTCTGATCCAGACGCGACTTTATATTGGCTGGCAAAAATGATCATCGCTGGAGAGGAACCCCGATTTATTGCCAGACGTATTTATGTTCATGCTGCCGAAGATGTTGGTTTATCAGACCCCAACGCCCTACTCGTTGCCCAAGCAGCTGCTTACGCCGTCGATTTCCTTGGCATGCCCGAAGCACGTATCCCTTTAGCAGAGGCTGCACTTTATATAGCGACTGCACCTAAATCCAACAGTGTCATTTTAGGTATAGATACCGCCTTAGAAGCCGTCAAAAAAGAAAAAACCGGTCAGGTCCCCATTCACCTTAGGGATGCTCACTATAAAGGTGCCAAGCAGTTGGGACATGGGGGCGATTATCAGTATCCACATGATGCGCCAGATGCCTTTGTGAATCAACAATACTTACCCGATCATTTACTCAGTCATCACTTTTATTCACCGACACAACGCGGTCACGAAAAGACGATTCAAAAACGATTGGATTACTGGTTATCTAAAAAGAAAAAATAGGTCTTTATTTCCAAAAATCCAATCCTTATCAAACCACATTATAGAAAAATTATCGTTATTTTGTATAATTACAACCTCGTTTGTCCATCCTTTCTATTAAGCAATCTATCTTAAGGAGAGGTACAGATGACCAAAGTAAGACAGGATGCATGGAGCCACGAAGATGATTTATTACTAGCCGAAACGGTATTGAGACATGTACGTGAAGGTAGTACTCAACTAGATGCCTTTGAAGAGGTTGGTGACAAGTTAAATCGCACAGGAGCCGCTTGTGGTTTTCGCTGGAATGCCATCGTGCGTAAAAAATACGAAAAAGCAGTAGATTTAGCTAAAAAGCAACGAAAACAGCTGAAAAGAGCACATCAAAAACGTCTGGTTCGAAATTGGCAATCGAGCTACCTTGAAAAACAAATAGACTCCCCAGGCTCTCCGCCGATTATATCCGAGCAAAGCGATGACAGACAGCCCAAGCTCACACTGAGTCAAGTCATCCATTTTCTACAAAACTTACAAACTAATGATTCTGAAATCATGCGTATACAGGCAGAAAACAACAGCCTTTGGAAAACAAATAAAGAATTAGAGCAAAAAGTAAAGCACCAAGAAAAAGAAATTGAAAAGCTAAAAGAAAATCATCAAACTATTGAAGATGATTATCAATCTCTCATCAGCATCATGGATCGGGCAAGACGAATGGTGATGCTCGCAGATGACCCTGACTCCCAAGGTCCAACCTTTAAGATGGACACAAATGGTAATCTTGAAAAACTTGTGAAATAACGATTAAGTAGCTCTGACACACAGGATGTACCAACACCGAAGCTAACACGTCCTGTGCGTCGGAACTTTGGCTACACCCGGCACGTTTTGTTCGTTGAAAAAAAGAGTGGTACCTCCCAATATACATGGAGGAATACCACTCTTTTCAATGACTGGGTTTTGCCCCAGCCTCTATTTTTTACTTAGTGAGCAACCAGTCCATCTGCAATTGCTTGAGCTGATTTTCATCCACCGCAGATGGCGCTTGTGTTAACAAACAAGATGCATTAGTGGTTTTCGGAAAAGCAATCGTTTCTCTAAGATTAGTCCGACCTGCTAAGATCATCACAATCCTGTCAATGCCAAGAGCCACTCCTCCATGAGGCGGAGCACCATATTCTAAGGCCTCCATCAAAAAGCCAAATTGATCTTCTGCTTGTTCTTTGGAAAATCCGAGCAATTCAAACATTTTTTCTTGAAATTCTCGCTTATGAATCCGCTGCGAGCCACTGCCCAATTCGTAGCCATTAAGAACCAGATCGTAAGCTTGAGCACGTACAGTGCCCGGATCGGTCTCTAGCTTATCAATATCTTCGACCATTGGCATCGTAAAAGGATGGTGTTCAGCAACATAACGCCCCTCATCCTCATCCCACATAAAAAGCGGAAACTCTGTAATCCATAAAAAATTGAGCCGAGACTCATCAATAAGATTAAGTTCCTTACCAAGCTTCAATCGAAGGGCACCCAAACTATCCGCTACTACTTGAGGCTTATCAGCAACAAAGAGAAGAAGGTCACCATTCTTAGCGCATGTTGCCTTGAACAGCTCTTGGACCGTTTCAATCTCAAAAAATTTAGCAATCGGTCCCTTAGGCTCATCATTTTCAACTTTTAACCAAGCTAGCCCTTGGGCACCATAACGACTGACATAATCAGTCAAGGCATCGAGGTTCTTTCTGGAATAGTTCTCTGCTTGACCCTGCACATTAATGGCTTTGATCTGTCCGCCGTTTTCCAGCGTATGACTAAAGACTTTAAAGCCACTGTCCTTCACAATACTAGATACATCAATGAGCTCTAAGCCAAAGCGTGTATCGGGCTTATCACTACCATACCGCTCCATGGCTTCAGCATGGGTTAAAATCGGAAATGGCTTGACAATTTTCTCCCCACGTACTTTTTCAACGACATGGGTCATCATTTCTTCAATCAGCGCAAGAAAGGCTTCACGCTCGAAAAATGAGATCTCAATATCAACTTGAGTGAACTCTGGCTGCCTATCAGCACGAAGATCCTCATCACGAAAGCAACGCACAATTTGGAAATATTTTTCCATTCCTCCTACCATCAATAATTGCTTAAAGATTTGTGGAGATTGGGGCAATGCATAGAATTCTCCTGGATGAACACGACTTGGCACAAGATAATCACGTGCGCCTTCAGGGGTGCTTTTAGTCAAGATTGGCGTTTCTACCTCTAGGAAATCTCTATCCTCTAGAAAACGACGAATGGCTTTAGATGTCTCATGTCTAATTTTAAAAGTATTTTGCATAACTGGTCGGCGCAGATCAAGATAGCGATATTTCAAACGAATCTCTTCAGATACCTCCGCATCATCTTCTATAGGAAAAAGCGGTGTCTTGGATTCATTTAAAATATGAATAACGTTTACTCTAACCTCTATCTGACCTGTTGACATCTTGTCATTAATCGCCTTATCTCCCCTAGCAACAACTTCACCTTCTACTTCAACAACAAATTCATTACGTACCTTCTCTGCTACAGCAAACGCTTCTTGTGCTCCTTCGGGATCAAATACAATTTGAACGAGACCAGAGCGATCGCGCAGATCAACAAAAATCAAGCCACCTAGATCACGCCTGCCTTGAACCCAGCCTTGCAACGTGATGATTTGTCCGATATGCTCAGTTGTCAAAGTGCCA
>Ga0154003_1000115_pt1 | contig 24095 bp, 23 predicted proteins | sample TSFL087MetaG_FD_104679 | JGI IMG/M metagenome (GOLD analysis project Ga0154003, IMG submission 104679) | Attine ant fungus gardens microbial communities from Florida, USA - TSFL087 MetaG | ecosystem: Host-associated > Fungi > Mycelium > Unclassified | place: USA: Florida, Lake Talquin State...
CTTAGTCGGGTTGAGTTGGGGCCGAAAGCATCGTCAGTTGCTCGCGGCATAGCAGACCGTCTTCGGCGCCATGGAGGGACAAAGAAGACGCGCGTCTTCTGCTAACGCAACTCAACAATGAGACGCTTGAACGGATACAGCCTGTCGTGGATCATCAGGCGCGCCGTGAAGACGCGCCGCGTGTTGGTAATTGATTGTTTGCGGCCTGCCTGGGGCTTCACATAAGATTCACTGAATGGCAAACTGGCCTGCTGAAACCTCACCAATCTCAAACGAATGTGACGAAAGCGCCGCCTGAGATCAATTTTCACCGCCTTCTGAAAGAAATCGTAGCGCGTTCGCCGTCCGTGCGGTTTCCGCGAGAAAGAAGTTATCGAGTGTCTTCGGCCACTCCCGCTCAAAATCAGTCAGGTCTGAATTCGGATTCGTCATTTTAAAGTTCCACTCCGCGACGGATTTCCAATAAGCGATCATCGCATTGACCAAGGCGATGAGATCGGCGTCGCTGCGCGACGGTCTGGGCTTCTTCATTGCAATGTCCTCCTGAAACACGGCAATGCCGCCCGCTATGTTATTGGATGCGGCGTCAGGACCAGTCGAAGCTCATATGCTTGGACGGGCCTGTCGTCGTAGCCGTCTTTGTGACGGAGCCACGGCCGGCGTGAGTTTTCAGCAAGCCGGCATGCCGAAACCTTACGGCTGATATCTGCACACGCTCCTGGCGATCCTTTCGCTTAAACCTATCGCCACTAGAAGAGAGTGGCGCGTGAACCGCTGGCGCGGGGGCAATCGTCGCAACCGGCGTTCGACCTTCTCGCGTGCGATGCCGTCCGCCTTGTTTTTGAGAGAAAGAGGTGAGGCGGAAAGAGATGACGCGGAGTGTGAGGCTAACTTTCAGTTGATTGGATGGCTTCGATCCCCGCCGCCCAATCGTCCATGCGCCGGAGGACTACTTGGTTCCTCTCCGCATCTGTTTGGCCGGCGCCGTAAGCGTTCTGCTCTTCAGGTGGCCAATGCAATAAGGAGAAGAGCGGCAAACAGACGCTCTCCAATTCATATTTGTCTTCAGCGCCATAGATCAACAACGCCGCGCCGAGAAGAGACGGCTCTTGAACCTCACTGTCGGAGAGGTCGTAGATTCGAGCCGCGCGTGTGATTTCTTCCGAAGTCGCGAGATAACAAATCAGGCCGCCGATACATGCCGTTGTCCGGCAGTCATCCACCAGCGGTAGCCCTCGAATCTCGTCAACCGACTCGGCCGGCGCAGAGTCTAGGCTTTCAGCCCAGTAGAGCATGTTGATGTGTCCCGTCTGGGCAATGACTGTTTTGACTCGATCAAATATTTCTCGATTGATTGTGAGCGGCATGGATTTCCTTTCTCGAAATGAAAAGGCGCCGGGCTATTCCCGTCGCCAGGTTGTCGGGCGTCAGTCAATTTAGGCGCGACTCTGCTGTCCGCTCAGTTTTCAAGAAAGGAGTAAGAAGGAGGTGTTAGCCGCTGAGACTCTGAGAGAGACTTTGACTGATCTTTAGTGAATGCGCTCATCTGAAGATGCCGTCGCTGACGTGGTTCTCAGAATCAGCCATTCAGTTATTGCGATTTGGATCTGTCAGTTCTCAGCCATTCACACATTCCGATCACTATAAAATAGCGGATATGACACGGATCCGAGTTCAGTTTGTCTCATGTTGAGCGGGCGTGTGTCATTGGGCGGCGATGAGGGAGCCTATCCAATTTGGTTACGGCCGCTTACGCGCCGACTTTGTCTACGGACCTCGGACGACTTAAGAGGAGTAATTCCGCAATCATGAAGCTATTGAAGAGAGAGAAACGGCGCACGGCGCCAACGAACGGCGGCGGCGCCTCGCGCATCGGCGAAGGGCTGCAATTCTGTCTCCCGTTCTGGAACATCTGCGTCCCTGGCAGCCAGTACGCGACCGAGGCGCCGCCGGTGGGCCTAGAGGGGAATAACACCACGGCGCGCGATTACCTCGAAGCCTAGGCTGTGGCCCGGCGCGGCCAAGTCTACGCGCAAATCGTTCCGACCGCCCAGGATTCGGTCATCCTGATCTCGGGCGTCGCGCAAGTCGTGTCATATTACCGGCACGCGCAGGATGTGGTTTATTCCCGTGAGTACACCCAGGCGCTGACCTTCAGAAAATTTCTCTTGCATTTGAGAAACGAATGGCGCACACTTCTTGAGCCGGAACCGAAACCCCACAAGTACAAACGGCGCGTGTTTGCCCTTGGCCTTGCTTACGAACTCATTGCCGTCCGCGGCTCGGCTTATTACCTCGATCTCTCACGGCGATACTCTCTGGCAGGCACGACACATTACACGACAGCAGACTGGCGCAGAATTCCGTTGTTCTCAGCAGTGCCGCCATCGGACGAAGCGCCGCAGCCTGCAAATCCAAACAAAACAAATTTGATTCGGAGATGGGATAAGGTGAGAAATAATACGAAGGTTCGTGGAAGACGAGCGAATGGCGTCGTCCGTCCGCGAGAAGCTGCAGGAATTGTTCAACCAGCAGGGGCGTGAGGCTATGCGCGAGGAGTTGGCGCGGTATTGCCGAGAGGTATTGGAAATGGCGATTGTGGAGTTGGAGGAGGACAAGCTGACGCGGCATCAGCTTGAGATGGAGTCGGCTGAGATTCAAGAGGCAACAGAAGAGTTAAAATCCATCGCAGGCAAGCTTTCGCTAGCTTGATGAGCTTCTTTGGTATGAGCTTATGAACATCGAATAAACAGACATGAAAGAAATTGACGAACACTTACGTAGCGATCATCTCTTTCTGCTAGTCGGAACCAACCCATTACCGAACTGGGTTGCGGCAAAATTGCTACTAAATCCAGGCGGGCGAGTTCATTTATTCTATACGGCTGGAACCAAAGAGCAGGCTGTCCGGCTGAGAAAGGTTTTACAGGACCGAGAGAAGATCGCCGTCAGCGATTACGGCACCGAAGAATCTAACGAAGGAAGAATCTACGCTGATGTTAAAAAGCAAGCGGAGCTACTTCGCGATAATAGCAAAGGCAGGATCGGTCTGAATTACACAGGCGGGACGAAGATGATGGCCGTTCACGCTCACCGCGCGATGTTCTCCGTACCGAATGACCGTCTGGCGTTAAGTTATCTGGACGCACGCAGCTTGAAGTTCAAGTTCGATTTTCGCAGTGATGAACCCGATGCAACCGTTCAAATCACGATACAAACATTGCTTGAATTGCACGACGAGTTCAGAAACTTTGCTCAAGATGTCAGTCACGAGCAAACGGCCAAATGTGAAAAAGCCGCGAGTTGCTTGGTTCAGATGCACCGAGACGATTCGGGCCAGAATGTTTGGCGAAATTGGTGTGATGGTTTGATGGTGAAAGATGGAAAAGACCGCCGCGGCAGGGATAGATGGAGGAAGATTGGTGAGGTCTATACCGAAAAATGGAAGAAGGAAGACAAGCGAAAGTATGACCAAGCAGTTATTGACCTGAACGGAAAACCCCTGATGAAAGTAGATGACTTCAGCCAAATGGTCGAAAGCTCATTAGTGGATGTCGGTTTGACCGCGCGCGAGGTGGCGCTCAATCTCGTCCCAGTTGCCGACGGCTATCAAAAAATGCTCGATGCGCTGAAGATTTCAGGCGGAGATACACTGGAGACGACCACGCGTAACAATCCAGAATTCGCTGATTCAGTGGATTTGGCCAAGTGGCTCGATGGATTGTGGCTGGAACATTACGCGATTTCGCAGATTCAAAGCCGTGCTTCCGCAACGGGCATCGATCCTAAATGTACCGCTATCAACCTCGTATCGCTCAATAAAAGTGACCGAAGGTTCGAGGCGGACGTGATTGCCCTGCGCGGGTATCAGCTTTTCTATTTTTCCTGCTACAGCGGCAGCGCTCCCGAGACGTCGAAGAGAAAACTTTTTGAGGCGGTAACACGCGCCATTCAACTGGGCGGCGATGAAGCCAAGGCCGCACTCATTTGCAATCACGATAGTCCCAAACTGCTGCGTCAGGAATACGAAGCTGATTGGGAACTGGCCAGTCATAACCGCGTCAGAATTTTCGGGCGCAGACACCTGCCGGTGTTAGCTGACGAGTTGAAAGACTGGTTTGAAGGCAAACCAGAAAAGTAGAAGGAAAGAGCAATGATAAAAGTTGTTGTGACGATTGTGGATACTGTGGGAATCCAGGATTACATCTTCGGCAGCAATCGCTTGCGCGAAAACATCGGCGCATCTTATTTGGTCGAACAGGCAACACGCGGCTGGGTCTATCAAGAATTGGACAAGCACTTCAAACATAATGTCGCTGATCCGGAAACCGGCGAGATTGATCGCCAAAGGAAGGTCGAAGACGGCGAATTGACGGCTGAATTGATATACGCGGGCGGCGGCAATACGACGATCCTTTTCTACTGTCCGGAGGAAGGCGATCCGAAAGCTGCCGCGAAAAAGTTCGCCTGGGAGCTATCAACCCGCATCCTGTGCGAAGCGCCGGGATTAGAAATTGTCATTGCTCATAGCGAACCCTTTGATTGGAAACCTGACGCAAAGGATCTGTACTCAGAGGTCGAAAAGGCGCGTGAATTCACGACACGGAAAAAACGATCTCGCCAGGCGACCCTGACCCCGTTGTTCGGCCTCGGTGTGACGGCGGAATGCGCTTCGACTGGGCTCGTAGCCGCACAGATGAGCCGCAAACACCAAGAACCGGAACCTCGGCTGGTATCACGCGAAATCATCGCCAAGCTGGATAGCAGAGACGATGCGAAAAAGCGATTGGTAGAGATCATCAGCGGGATCGAAGGCTATGAAAAATTCAGACTCAGCGATGAACTTGACCAACTTGGACGCATCGGCGGCGAAGAGAGTTATATCGCCGTGGTACACATTGATGGCAACGAGATGGGCAAGCTTTTCAGCGAGTGCGGGAAAAGCGCGACTGACAATCGCAATTACATCGAAAAAGTAAGACAACTCTCTAAAGGCGTTGATGAAGCCTCGCGCCGGGCCATTCGGGCCATGTACAGAAGCTTGTCAGCGCACATTAACCCTCCTCATCAGAAAACTAAAGGTCAATGGCCGATCAAGGAGGCCGTCCCGGAAAAATGGGTAGCGGTAGAACGGCGCGATCTTTCGCAACGAAAGCAGTTCGACCTTTTTCAAGACCGAGAAAAAGAAGACAGAAGGCCTTGCTGGCCGGTTCGCCCTATCGTCTACGGCGGCGACGATGTGACCTTCGTTTGCAATGGCCAATTGGGACTGTCGCTAGCGGAGATTTACATGCGTGAGTTTACCCGGCAGACCACTGACGAGAAGCTTTGCGGCGTTTCGATCCACACCGGCGCAGGCGTCTGCATTGTCAAAGTGCATTACCCTTTTCGCCGCGCTTACAAATTGAGCGAAGCATTGACGGGATCAGCCAAAAGCTCTCTCGGCGACGACAAGCACAATGCCTCGGCGATTGACTGGCATATCTCAGCGACGGGCCTAGGAGGCGATGTCGGATCGATTCGAAAACGAGAATATACTGTCAAACAGGGATCGCTGCTCATGCGTCCGGTCCGGTTGGATCGCAATTCCGAATGGCGGACGCTGGAAAATTTCAACCGATTGGTTGCTCGTTTCAACTACGACACAGACTGGGCGGGACGACGGAACAAGCTCAAAGAATTGCGCGAAGTTTTGCGTGGCGGGATAGAAGTAGTCGAACTTTTTTTGCGAACCAGCGGAATTTCGCTGCCAGTGCTGGATGAATCTAAATCAGACCTGCACGAAAAAGGCTGGAAAGATAGGCGTTGTGTCTACTTCGATGCGATCGAGGCCATGGATCATCACTTTTTGTTGAAGGAGGCAGTTGATGGCGACAGCGGTCGAACCACTGAAGTTGAAGTTTGAACTGTTGAGCGCCGCGACGTTTGGACGCGGCGACGGGCGTCCCGGTTTGGTCGATCTGGAAATCGAACACGATGAATTCGGGCTGCCCTATCTGCGTGGCCGGACCTTACGCGGATTATTGGCCGAGGAGATGCGCGGGTTGCTTTTCGCGCTGAATCTGGAAAAGGCCGATAAATGGAAAGAGTCGCTTGAGCGGCTACTCGGCGTCGAAGGCAAAATGACCGATGAAATGGGCATTCTGCACATCGGCGACGCCCGCCTGCCATCACGCCTGCGGCAATTTCTCATTGCCTCGGTCGAACCTGATGAAACGAAGCGCGACGACAAAAAGCTTGCGCCTGAACAGATGCTTGAATCATTCGCGGCTATTCGACGGCAAACGGCGATGACGGAGCGCGGCGCGCCGGAGCCGGCATCGCTGCGGGCAATGCGCGTCGTTCGGCGCGGGACGATGTTTGAAGCAGAATTGATCCTCGATCAATCACCCCAGGACCATGACCTGCCATTGATGGCGGCGACCGTTCTGGCGTGGAAGCGCGCAGGCACGGGCCGAAACCGCGGCCGCGGCCGATTGAGAGCCTGGATCAATGATGAAGCTTGGACGCTACAAAAGTTCAAACTCTTTCAAGACAAGGTGACCACGTAATGAGTCCGACAAAAGATTTACGAGTGATTCGCTATACGATCGAATTGAAATCGCCGTTGCTGACAACGCATGTGCAGGGTGAACCGAACGGCGCTGTGTCGGCGCCATTCATTCCTGGTTCGCTGCTGCGGGGCGCGCTGGTCGGCGCCTATCTTTCGGAAAATCCGAAGACCGAGTTTGACGCAAATGAGTCCCTGGCGCGCGCATTGTTCTTCAGTGATAAGACGAGGTTTCTGCATGCCTATCCCGTCAAGAAACTCCCACGCGAAAAAATAGATGTTCGCGCGTTGCCAACCCCCATTGCCTGGCGACACAACAAAGATGACAGGTACGCTGAAGGCGACGTATCTCGAACCGTATACGATTTCAGCCGGGACGCATTTCCATACCCTGACAAAGGCGTGAGCAAGGAATTCTGCTGGTGGAACGACGATGACCAAAACGCGTCCCTCTTCACTCCTCCGCGCCAGCTCAATGTGCATACGCAACGCGACGCGCGCAAAGGCCGCCCGACGGTGAAACGCAACGGCGAGGGAGAACAGACCATCGGTACGATCTATCGTTATGATGCGCTGGCTGCCGGCCTGCAAATGAAGGCTGTTATCCTGACCGCGGAAGAATACGCGAAGACGATTGAAAACTTATTGCCCGCCGGCAGAACGATATGGATTGGCCGAGCTCGCCGCGCCGGTTATGGAAGAGCGGAGATTATCAACGTCGAACCGCTTGCCGACTATTGGCGCGAAGACGATTCCGACCAGCGCCCGCGCACGGTGAGCGCGGGTGACGGGTTGCGGATCACATTTACCAGCGACGTTCTGCTCAGGAGCCAATACGGACAGTCATCGCTTGACCCGTGTGCAGCGATCGCCGAGGCATTAGGGATTGATTCGGGAGACTTAGCATTGCTGGGCAAGTACACCTGGGCCGAGACCAGGATCATCGGCGGATTCAATCGCAAATGGGGAATGCCGTTGCCTCAAGCTGTCGCGATTGCGGCCGGCAGCGTCTTTGCATATCAAACGTCCGTATCCATTTCAGCCGATAGTCTGGAAACGCTGGAGCAGCGCGGCATCGGTGAACGCCGCAACGAGGGTTTCGGAAGGCTGATCGTCAATTGGCTCGAGCACTCCGACAGATCCTTCGAATCGGGAGAATTCAGACCGGATACGGTTCCGCCCAAGCTGCAGAATCTTGATCCGGCAGAAGAGAGGATCGTGAAGGCCCTCGCACGCCGCATTTTGCGGGGCAAACTCAATGAAGAATTGTTGAGGCGAATCAATTCCACGAACCTCAAATCCCCGCCGCAGAAAAACCAGATTGCCCGCCTGCGCGTAACTTTGCGAGCCGTTCAAGCCAGACGTGAGCCTGGGCATGCGGACATCGAACAATTGGAGGATTACCTGAACGATCTCCAAAAACGTCGAACGGCCAGAAATCAGTTCGAGAAGGCAATGGTTGACGAAAGCGGTATTCTGACACCTCTATTGAGATGGATCGGCGACCAACTTGCCGATCCGAAGAAAAACTGGCCCTGCGAAGTAATCCTGGGCGAGGGCGATGTCGAGATGAAATTTGAAACTGATGATGCGCTAGCCCTTGAACACACGCTTCGTTTGATTGATCGGGTGTTGTACAGAGCGACAAAGGAGTGACGCAATGGCTGAAGAGCAAAAGCAATCGAAGACCGAGCGCAGCAAGCATCGTTCGATCACCAAACGCATCGTCGTCACCGGCTACCTGGAATTGACGCGCCCGGCGCACTTCGGAAACGGCGATGCGGCGGAACTGACCGACATGCCGTTATTGGTTGACGAACCTTTGTTCACCGATGACGCGGATTTGTCCGGCGTCGCTCACACCCGCGCAATGATACCTGGAGCTTCGCTCGCGGGAGCCTTGCGGAATTATCTGCGCGAACGCGAGTGGGGGTACGAAATGCTGTCGCCGCCGCGCGATCCGCAGCATCGTCATTATTTCGAGTGGTCGGGTACGGAGAACGATCTGTTGGCCGCGGAACTGTTCGGCGGGTATCGCGGAGTCCCCGATGGCGATCAGAGTCCGTTGATCGTTGAGGACGCCTTCAGTGAAAAGACAGGGCTGCCGGAAGTCGAATTACGGGATGGCGTGAAGCTCGAGGCAAGGACCCGCACTGCAGAAGAGAAGAAAAAGTACGATTATCAGTTGCTGCCTGCCGGCACGCGTTTCAAGCTCATATTTGAACTGCTGCTCGACGATGAACCTGATAAGAACACGCGGCGATTGAAGGCATTGGCAATTGTGCTAAGAGGTCTGGGCGGGCGGAAGCTGGCTGACGGCAGCATTCAGGACGGCGAGATTCGTTTGGGCGCGCGCAAACGTCGCGGCTTCGGCTGCTGCCGCGTCGCGAATTGGGAAGTGACCGTATACGATCTGATAAAACCCGGCGGCGTCTTCGGATGGCTGGCGGCGGATTATCAGGATAAAGATGGCTGGAAATTGGAACATCAGCCCGAAAAATCGTCGGGCGATAACATCTTCGAACTGTTAGGCGTCGCCGAAAGCGAAGCCGGGGCCGACCGTCGCGATGATTTTGAGATCGAGGCCAGTTTCGAGATCGACTGTTCGCTGATGATTCGCTCCGGTTTCAGCAATCAGCATCTCGGCCCCGACACCATTCACCTGCAAACAAAATCAGGGAAAAACGGCGATCTGACGCCTACCCTATCCGGGACCAGCGTGGCAGGGGCAATTCGTAACCGTGCGTTGCGTATCGCTAACACGCTGACCGGCGATGGCAGTGGCGTCGCCTTGAACCTGGTTAATTCAATGTTCGGCCCCGAAAAGATTGGCTTCGGCGATGAGCCTTTCGCCAGCCGCGTGCGGGTCAACGAGGAGTTCATCAAAGGCGGCCACTCGCTCGTGCAGACGCGCATCAAGATTGACCGTTTCACCGGGGGCACAATTGAGTCAGCCCTGCTTGAAGAGGCTCCACAATTTGGAGGGACCGTAACCTTACAAATCTCGCTCCGCAATCCCGAAGACGGCGAGATCGGTTTGTTGTTGCTGGTCCTGAAAGATCTGTGGCTTGGCGACCTTCCACTGGGCGGTGAATCGAGCGTCGGGCGCGGACGGTTGTGCGGCATCTGGGCGTCGATCCGCCGAAGCGGACAGAACAAAATCCTGATGACCAGGAATTCAAACGGACGCATCAAGCTCTCGGACGAGAACGCCGCCCAGAGGTTGGAGGCTTGCGTCGCCGCATTGAATCAACACTTGGTGGAGAGGAAATGAAGACCGAAATCGAACGCGGTTTGAAACCGCGCATTGAAAATAAAGAACTGGTTCCCGAAACGATTCCGGCGGATTTCGCCGCGAACAAGGGACAATGGCTGGTCGAGACGGCGCAAAGATATTTAGGCGCAGCAGGTGCCAGTTACGCGCTGATCCACGCCGACGACGGCGTCATCTGGGCGAAAGTGACGGGCAATCAACTTGTTTATCCGCCTGCCACGGACTGGACGCCGCTTCTGCGTTCAACCACGATTCAGCAGTGTCGCATCTTCGGCGACAAAGGCGAACTTTTTCTCTGGCGCGAAGCCGAAGGCCAGTGGCGCGGGCGCATCGTTATCGAGGAGCAGGGCGATGGCTGCTTCTTCGAAGAACAACAGGTGCTATACGGCAGCTGCGTGCATGACTCTCAACCTGCGCCTGCCGGCTTCACGCCGATCTTCGAGCCGACGACCGGCATTCGTCAGATTGTCCCACTCCAGTTCGCCGCATTAAAAGACGGCGAACGCGTAACGCTGACGGTCGTCAATTACCTAGACGCGGACAAAGACAATCAAGCCCGTATCTTTTGCAGCCGTTTGAAAACAATCAACCAGCCGGCAGTGGTGTAGACGAGCATCGACTTCAACGGGAGATTTGCGTGAGCCAAAAACAGAATAACAATCGCCGCCCCGCCCATTCCAATCCGACCAGTCGCAGTCGTACCGCATGCGCGCCTTACAACTTCGTGCCCCTGCCCGAAAAGATCGTGACGGTAGATGAAGAGAGCTTGCCCGATCACCACTGCTATCGCGCTGACACGTTCACGGGCTGGTTCGATTGCGAGCTTGAAACCTGCTCGCCGACTTATGTGCGGGGTATGGCGACGCTCGAACATCTTCAAAAAGCCGCTGATCTGCTGGAACAGTACGACTGCGATAAGGAAAGCCAGCTCCCGGAAGACGTGCTGCGCGAATTGAAACTGGAGCGCGCAGCCTTCCATTCAGCCACGGAGAAGATGGAAGGCGAAACGCGCACGGAGCCGATGATCCCTGGTAGCAGCCTGCGCGGCCTGATTCGAGCGTTCGTCGAGATCGCCGGTTACGGTAAGATGCGCTGGGTCAACAACATTCCCAAAGTCACCTTTCGCGCCGTCGCCGCCGCGCGTGAAGATCCGCTGTCGGGACCATACAAAGACCTAATTGGCCCTTTCGGCAAAAACGTCAGGGCGGGCTATTTGAAAAAGGCGGGTCAAGGGTGGGAGATTCAACCTGCTTTGAAACCGAAAGACGTGGGACTGGCTGAACGCGGAGCGTACCTGAAGGTGAAGGAATCGCGTATTGCCAACGGTGCAATCAAAAACTTCATAGGGTTCAACGATTCCAATTATCTGCCGGAGTACTATTTCATCAGCTTCAACGCCTCGACAAAGCGCGGCAGGCAAGGCCCCTACACTTCAATTGATCAGATTGGGGACGAAGATCGTTATCGGTATCAGGGGACGCTCGTTTGCACCGGCAACATGCTAGAAATTGCACAACTCGATCAGAAGTCTCCGCGCCGCAATCATCACTTGATTTTGCTGCCGGATGAGAAGGCGAACTCGCTTTCTATCATTCCCGAACTTTTAGATGACTATACCGATAGTTTGACGGATTTCCTGCGAGACGAATTGTGGGCGCCCGGCGGATTGGAAGACGGCGCTCCAATCTTCTACATTGAACAGAACAGCCAAGTAACCTGGATTGGATATCCGCCCAATTTCCGCGTCCCGGCTTTCAATCAGGAAGGCCGTGCGGCGACGCCGCTCGATTTCATTCCCATAGACATCCGGAAAAATTCCCAGCCTGATCTAGCTGAAGCAATCTTTGGTTGGGTCGAGGAGGATGTGCGGTTGAAGCTGACCGACCGGTCTCTGGAAAGACTTCGCGGCGCAATGGTTCCGAAAAAAGTATTGGAGGCGCTCAAAGAGACGAAAGGACAGGATGACGGCAATAAGGTCTTGTTCAATCAATGGCATATTCGCAAGGAATTTGTCGCGCTGTTGAAAAAACAGATCGGGGCAGAACAGGCGGCGCAATACAGTGAGAAGATTACCCAGGCTGCCGAGAAAGATGATCTGGCAGGCCAGCGCGCCGGCCGAGTCTTTTTCAGCGATGCGCGATTTGTCGAAGCGAAGGATGGCAAAATCTGGTACGGCAAAGGGCCGCTCATTCCATCAACGCTCGGCAGTCCGAAAATCACGACCTTCCAGCATTACCTCGTGCAGGACAAGTCGCTGCAACACGACCCAGATTTTCGCCAGACGCTCGCGCATTACGGTTCGCAGGGCGAAACCGAAATCCGCGGCCACAAACTTTACTGGCACAAAGGCGACGGTCTCCGCCTCGAAGCGACCGACAAGGAAAAAGAGAAATACAAACAGATTACGTACATTGATCCTATCAGACCAGGCGTGCGGTTCAAATTCCGCGTGCATTTCGAGAACCTGCGCGATTATGAACTCGGCGCGCTGGCCTGGGCCCTGCAATTGCCCGGCGAAGATGGAAACCAATATCGGCACAAGCTCGGTATGGGCAAACCGCTCGGCATGGGCGCGGTCTCCATCTCTGCCAGCCTGCAACTGACCGACCGAACCAGCAAAGAATCCGGCCGCTATGCCCGACTGTTTGCGAATGAACGTCTGGCAACGGGAGCGGGGACGGCAGACCCGAAAAAATTCATGGCGGATTTTGAAAATTTCGTTTTGCAGCAAATCGCGCCGGACAAACAATGTTTAACTGAACTCGACCGCATTCGGATGCTGCTGGCAATGCTGCAATGGCGCGGAGGGAAGACCGAATGGCTGGACCGGACCCGCTACCTCTCAATCCAGCACGAAACATTCGACAACGAATACAAAGAACGTCCTGTGCTGCCCGACCCGCTGGCCGTCAGCGGCGAGCGCCCCGCCCAACAGCAGTTTCCCAACCCTGTTATGCCGGAAGAAAAGCGCGGGAAGGTTTCATACCTTCCCCCTGGTCGTTCCCACGGCAAAATCAAACCTGAGGGCCAGGCCGGCGAGATTTTCTTTCACTTCAGCCAGCTTGCGCGCGGTGTGAAATCCGTTCAGCTGGATCAGCATGTCATTTTCAAAGTTCGCGCCGGAAAGAAAGGGCCTGAAGCCTACGATGTCCGGCCAGCTGACGAAGGAAAGTGAGGAAGGAGGCCGATGCCCATTTACCAGTTACGCCTGCAAAACTTCATGGCCTTCAACGACACCGGCTGGATCGAGTTGCGGCGACTCAACCTGCTGGTTGGCCGCAATTCCAGCGGCAAGACCGTCGTCATCCGCGCGCTGCGGCTGATGAAACAAAGCTATCTGGCAGCGGGCAATGATCAGCCGCTAATGTTCGATACGAAAGGCGGTGTGGACATCGGCTCGTTTGAGACGATGCTCCACCAGCAGGAACTTGGTATCCTCGAAACCCCTGGGCTGCCCTCGGCATCGGCGAGCTACGGCAAAGAATCGAAGGAAGTTGAAGAGATGGGGGATGACGAGGCCAGGCACTGGTCTGAACCTGTCACGTTTGGTTTTCGCGGCGTCATAACAACTCAAAGTCTGCCAGGTACGCAGCAGGAGCAGCAGGTGAAATGGAAGATGTTAACTAAGGTATTCGATGTAAATGCGGAAACCAACAAATTGCTTTTTGAGGTCAGCCTGAGTTACAGCGATCACACTAAAGATACCAGACGTGTCCGGTTGAAGAAGTTTGAGTTCGGAACTCTTCAACACGAAACAGATGAGGAATCGAACCCCACGCTGGGTTTCGATTTTCTCGAAGACTACGTCTACAGTTCGTTGCTGTCGAAAACACCTGCTCAGTTGCAAGACATTTTTGGCTTGAAGAACGAGAACCAGTTTTTGCCCGATCTCGATCTCAAGGTCGGCGCGGCGGACTTGCGTAATGATGAGAGGACAGCGAATGAAATCATCAAGTTGTACTGGGACGCTTGCAAGCAAGAGATCGGCAAATTCCTGATGAGCATTCAGCACATCGGTCCAATCCGACCGCGGCCAGAGCGATCTTATCTGATCACTGACGAACTCTATCGAACCTGGGAACAGCGCGGCTGGAAGTTCTATCTGGATTATCTGCTCGGACAATTAACTTCGGATCAATATGATCGGCTCTGCAAGTGGCTGCGGATTATGAGGCTTGGTGAAAAGCTCGCTCCCAACCCGCTCTTGAAAGAAAGAGTAGGCAGTTTGCGCGGGTACGTCGAGCTCCTGCTTGACGAACGTGGGCAAGATAACAAGACGAACAAGCGCAATCTGCTCGATGTGGGCTATGGCGCATCGCAGATCATCCCAATCATCGTCGCCTGCCTCAAAGCAGACCGCGACGCGCTGGTGCTGATTGAACAGCCGGAATTACATCTGCACCCGGAAGCGCAGGCCCGCATCGCCGACCTGTTGATTGAGAGCATCAATGAACGGATTCCTGAAAGTTTTGATGCGAATCCAGTGCAATCACTTAAGCGCGATGAACGGATTGAAAAGGCCCAAGAACTCCGAAAAGAAGCGAAAGCCAAGGGAAAACCCATCTCACGCCGCTTTCTGGTGGAAACGCACAGTGAACATTTGCTCCTGCGGTTACAACTCCGTATTGCGGAAACCACCTACCACAAATGGCAGCCTGACAGCGAGCAATCGCCACGCAATAAAGGTTTTTCAATCAGGGAACATGATTTCGGCTTGATTTTCGTTAGGCGCGACGAGGATGGCAGTTTCACAGAATGGTTGCAGGCTGATGAAATGGGCACATTGAAAACTCCTTCGGGGCGAACGCCTTCAAAAGTATTCCAGGAATTTTTCAAGAGTGGATACTATGAAATTGTTGGGTTAGCTGAGACGCAGAGGGATTTGGACAGTATGAAGGAAAGCGAGGAGGACCGCGAGAACGATGAAAATAGTGATTGATCCTGCTGTGCTTGCAAAAGGTTGTAGAACAGGCTCGTCCATGCACCGGGACTTGCTGTTGGAAATCCTGCGGCTTGTTGAAAGCACGAAGCCGGAGGTAAAAACTTTTTTGTCTTACTCGACGCGTGATCAACAAGAAGTCAGGAAAATCTACAGGAGGCTAGACGAGGAAGGATTCAATCCGTGGATGGCTCCTGATGGCATTCGTGGCGGTCAAACCTGGGCAGATATAATTCCTCAGAAGATAGAGGGATCGCATTTCTTTATTGCCTGTTTATCTCGGAACACGATCCACAGAGGCGACGTTTTGCAAGCCGAACATGATCTGGCCCTAAAGATCAAGAAAAGAATCCCGCCGAAGAATTTTTCCGTCATTCCTGTACTTCTGGAAGATTTAGAGCCTCGTGATATCCCTGAATATTTTAGCAGCCAAGACGGGCCTCAGTGGATTTCCGGTTCTATTAGGAAAAGGCATGCGAAACTTATCGATGACATAAATGGGCAAATTGATGAGTGGCGGAAGGGTGGGAAGATCATATCGGCCGCCTCAACCCTTCTACAGATTTATCTGGACAATGAGAAAAAGCTTGGTGAAATTTACGAAAACGAGGCAGGAGGTGAATCACTCTATAAGACACTGTTTACGGTTCTGGAGAAGAACAAGATGATCAAAACTGATTATAGCGGAGCACTTGATTGGCTTTGTCGAAATTGCCATGACAATAGTGGTAACGAGGAAGCATACTTAGACGTGCCTTCAGCCGACTCTGATGAAGAGTCGGCTTGTCTAATAAAAATGTTATGGTCAGACTGCCTCACACCCGCGCAAAAAGTCTGTGTTAGGGTTGCGGCCAAATCTGGAAGCGAGTTTGTGTATGCAAGCGGTGAATCCGCAAATTGCAACCATCGTAAGCTACGACATCCTTGTACCAGCCAGCAACGCCTCTGGAATTTAGGTATTTCTGCTTTTCCAGTTGGCGCTGCTCGCCAACGCATTGGTAATCTGTTGCGTAATGATTGATGACTATCCTCAACTTCACTCACCCACTCACGACAAACCAGCTCGCCGCCATCTCCCAATTCTCCGGCGTGCAGATCGAACATGTGATCGAGATTAAGACTCAACTCGACCCCGCGCTCCCTTTCACTGAGCAGTCGCGCGCGTTGGTTGAAGACATAAGTCTTTCTTCCGAAGAGTGGCAGACGAAGTCTTTGCTGGTCAATCTGCCGAGTTTCAGTCCAGTCGCCGCGCTGGTTCTGGCGGAGTTGCACGGGCGGATGGGATATTTCCCATCCATGTTACGCTTACGGCAAAACAATGATTTGAATCCGCCGCAGATCGAAGTTGCTGAGATAATCAATCTTCAAGCCGTCCGCGATGCCGCCAGACAGCGGCGGTGAGACTATGGGAACGAATGGGCTTAAACACATCCTGCTCTTCGTCGCCGGGGCGACACCGCAAATCATCACGGAAACACTTTATGCGTTGACGCAGGAGCTTGGCGAGCGAGTGGATGAGATTCGCGTGATCACTACTCTGGGCGGGCGCGATAAGCTGCTCAAGAGTCTGCTTGATCCGGCCAACGGCAAATTCTTTGAGTTCTGCCACGACTTCGGCATTGATCCGACCAGTATCAAATTTGACGAAACGACGATCACGTTGTTGCGCACGCCGGATGGGCGCACGCTATCAGACATTCGTTCTGTCGAGGAGAACGAATTCGCCGCTGATCAAATCTGCGAAATCATGCGGGAGCTGGCCAAGGATGAAGGCGTGCGCATTCACGCCTCAGCGGCGGGCGGGCGCAAAACGATGAGCATCTATCCGACCACGGCGATGCAGTTGTTTGGGCGCGCGGATGACCGGCTTTCGCACGTCCTGATCAGCGAGGATTTCGAAACGCATCCGGAGTTCTTTTACAAACCTCCGCAAGCGCGCGAATTGGAGGTCAGGGATAAGCAAGGAAATGTCAGACGCGTTTCCACCGATGACGCGCAGATTCATCTGGCCGACATTCCGTTCATTAGGTTGCGCGGGTTGCGTTCAGATTGGCTGAATAACGGCGGTCTCAGCGATGGCAAGCTGGTGGAGCGGGCGCAGCGCGATCTTGACCTGTCGGAGTCACTGCACGATCTGCGGATTGATCTGCGCCGCCGCATCGTGTCGGTGGCGAATCGCAACGTCAGATTGCCCAGGCGCGAATTCATGTTCTTTACGCTCTTCGCGCACTTGCGCAAGGAGAAGCTCGGTCACGATGGCGCCGGGTTTATCTCGCCGAAAGAGATCACGCGTGACCTGCTCGATTCCGTCTTTCGCGTTCTCACCGGGGCCAGCGGCAAAGAACGGGCGCTCGATGATTTTGAACTCGTCGCCGGGTATGATTTCGTCGGAACGCTGCTCGATAACATGGAGACGGACTACGAGGCTTTCCAGCAGACGTTCTCGCAGGTCAAATCCAGAATCAATCGCCGGTTTGAAGGCGCCGGGTTGCGAGACCGGTATCAGATTGAAGCCGCAGGCGATTACGGCGAGACCAGGCACGGCATGTCCGTAGCCCCTGACCGTATCATCTTATGCTGACCTTTCCTTTCTCCCACATCTTTCAGCAATCTTGCTGACAACCTTCACCGCAAGGTTGTTTTCCTCTGGAAAAAATCCATTCTGAATATGATCCGCATCGTCAGTGGAGGTTAGCGATGATGCGAATTGTATTTCCCGCCAAACGTAAACGGGGCGCTCAGCCCGGCAATCGAAATGCCGTGGGCAATCGCGGCAACCGGAGCGCCCGAGGCATACCCGGCAATCGGGGCGGAGGCGCGCCCTTTGGCAATCAGAACGCGCGCAAGAGGCCGAAGACTCCAGTTGAATTCCTTCAGCGCGAGTACGCCCATTCCCCTGAAGCCGTCGAATGGCTGCGGCGGCACGCCGCTGAACTCAAGTATGCCGATTTTACGGACGACGATCGGCGCGATGCGGCCACTTACGCCGCGTATTGCGGGTTGACGCCGGAGGCTTTGGCGGCGCAGGGGCGCGAATATGAGTTGGGGCTTTATGCGTTGATGGAGGAGGAAGGTGATGAATGAGCCGGATGATTTCAGTCTCGATTCCGCTCCCAGCGCCCGGCGCTCACGGGATCCTGGAGCGTCTTTCGCCGGCAGGCGCGCGAAGGCCAAGGCCGCGCTGATTCGGCGGAGAATTCGAGCCGTCGCGGGACTGGCGAAGGCCGCCGGCAAAGTGAAAGCCGCTTACAAACCGAAATGCCCGGATTGTGGAAGGCGCGTCGCCAAAAACTTGAAGTTCTGTCCGGCCTGCGGGGCCGATGTTTCGGCAGCCTCGCCGGTCAAACCCCGGACGGAATCGGTGGCGCCGAAGCCGATCTTGCCGCGGCGGGTGGCCGCTCAACTGATTGATCGTTTGGCGCCGCTCCCATTCGTGGTCTGGTTTTATCCCGACTGGATCTGGGTGGTGGGCGCGTTCCATTTGTTTTGCGAAATCCGGGCGGGGCGGAGTCCAGGCAAATTGATCTGCCTGATGCGCGCCGTTGACGCCAGCTCGCTCAAACCGTGCGGGCCTGTGCGCGGAGTGTTGAGGCGGATCGCCGTGGCGTTGACGCAGGTCGCCTATTGCCGGTGGGAATGGGTTCCGTTCGCCGTCGCCTACGATCTGATCTCGTTCCTCTTTGTCTGGCGCGATCGGGCCGGTCGGCGGATCGAGGACATATTGTTCGGCGCGCGCGTTGTTGGTGAAGGGAGTTACCGCAAATTGAAACGGCAATGCGAAGGCTGCGGCGCTATGGTAGCCGCGCGGTCGCGTTTCTGTCCGCATTGCGGGAATAGACCTGGATGAATATATGAACAGAAGACAGGCGCCATACGATTTGCTATGCGATCCGGATCATTTGCTGCGCGCGTGGCGGCAGGCGCGGCGCAATCGCGGCGCGGCAGGCGTTGACATGGTGACCCTCGCCGAATTCGAGCGCGAATTGATGTCGAACCTCAACGCTCTCGCCGCCAGGTTGCGTGAGGGGCGCTATTACCCTATGCCGGCGCGCATGTTTGAAATGAAGAAGGCCAGCGGGGGAGCGCGCAAACTGGCGATCTTGAGCGTCGAGGACCGCATTGTTCAACGCGCCGCGCTGGACGCCATAGAGCCAGTCTTCGAATCGGTCTTCTTCGATTGCAGCTTCGGCTTTCGCCCGAATCGCAACGTGCAGATGGCCATCGAACGCGCACTCAGTTATCGCGCCGCCGGCGACATTTACGTGGTCGACGGAGATATCGCCGATTGCTTCGGCTCCCTGGATCACGACCTCTTGATGGAGTTGGTTTCGGCCCGGGTGCGCGATAAGCGGTTGCTCGGGCTGATCCGCATGTGGCTGGACTGCGGACAGGTTTTGCCGAAACAGGATTCGGCGGGCGCGGATGAAAAGTCGCCCGGCTTGGTTGAGCGGCTGGGCGATTACGCCACCGGCACGGTGAATGCGGCGATGTCCTACCTTTTGGATGAAGGCGGTTACGGCTACGGCCGCTACACAGGCTACGGGCAGGCGACATATGACGACGATGATGAGTCGATGGACGACGCGGCGGCCGAAGAAGCGATTTCGGTAGCGCAGCGGCAGGCGCGCAAGGAAGCGCTTCGCAGACTGGGCCGCGACGGGTTGTTGCTGCTGCTGACTTCGGCCACGCGGGCGCGGCGATGGCTGACGCCGGCGACTCTGGCGATTACGGGCGCGGCCGTGTTGGCCACGGCGGCTTATCCAAAGGCGTCGCGGTATCTACGCGAAAAACTGTCGAGGCGACGATCGGGCGGAGTGGGCGCATTGCAGGGCAGTCCGCTCTCGTCGTTGCTCTCCAACGTTTATCTGCATGAATTCGACAGGGCGATGATGAAAGCCGGGCTGCATCTGGCGCGTTACGCCGACAATTGGATCATCTGTTGTCGCGATGAACAAAGCGCTCACGCGGCGCTGGAATTTGCAGCACGCGAACTGCACAGGCTGAAACTGCAGCTCAACCCGGAAAAGACCCGAATCACGCGTTTTGATCAGGGGATGGAATTCCTCGGCTACCGATTTCACCCCCATCTGATCGCTGCGGCCCCCGCGCCGGAAGACGAACGCGCTTCCGTCGCCGATTGGCGTCACAGCGCATCGGTCAGGTTGCGCCAGATGCCGTCGCAACTTAGGCCTGTGACGGCGAGCATGACCGAACGCGCGAGGGCGCGGACGCAAGAAGGTTTGACCAGGCTCAAGGCGCTGGCGCAGCGGCTGCGGAAGGGAGGAGATGAGTAATGAACAGCGATCCGGTGGTCGTACATCTCGATCTGATCGCGCGGGCGCTCGAAGCGATGGGCTATGCTATCGATGTTGATTACACAAAGGCGGTCATCATCGTCTGGTTGGATGAATGGCCGATCACTATCGAGGGAAAGGATCGAGGGTCGAGGATAGAGGATGGAAGATAGAGGATCGAGGATCGTCTCTATCTTCTATTTTCCATCCTCGATCCTTGACCTCCAACGGAGAAAAAACTTATGGCAATTCTCTATCTTACGGAGCAAGGGTGCGTGGTCAATCTGACCGCCGGGCGCATCATCGTGCGTAAGGGCGAAAAGCTGCTGCAGGAACTGCCGGTTCTCAAACTCGAACAGATCATCGCTTATGGCAACGCGCACTTGACTCCGGCGGTCATCGCGCATTGCCTCAGCCAGGGCATCGAAGTCGCTTTTCTCTCCTCGTCAGGAAAATACCGCGGGCGGCTACAGCCGGAATTCACCAAAAACACCGTCGTGCGCCAGCGGCAATACAAGCTGGCGTCGGACCCGCAATTCTGTTTGAAAACGGCGGCGACGATCGTCGCCGGGAAGGTGCGGAACATGATCGCTATGATCAAGCAGCAGCGCCGGCTGCGCGGCGATGGGCGTTCGACAATGACCGAACTGGAAAAGACGCTGACCCGACTGTCCGGGGCGCGTACCATTGATCAACTCAATGGGCATGAGGGAACCGCCTCCAGAGAGTATTTCAAAGCTTTCCGGGCTGCGTTCAAGCGCGATTGGGGATTTGAAACCCGCGAGTACCATCCGCCCAAAGACCCCGTCAATGGGCTGCTCAGTCTTGGCTACACGCTGCTTTACAACGACGCGTATGGGGCGGTGAATCTGGTCGGATTGGATCCATACATGGGCTTTTTTCATCAGCCCAGACATGGGCACGCGTGCCTGGCGTCAGACCTGATGGAAGAGCATCGCTGTGTGTTGATCGATCGGCTGGTGTTGTCGGCGCTCAACCTGCAGATGATCAAGCAAGACGACTTCGAGGCGCAGATCGACGGCAGAGTCAATCTCAAGCCGGAAGCGCTCAAACGTTTCTTCGGTCTTTACGCACAGACAATAAACGAACGCGTTCATTATCCCTACGCAGGCATTCAAACGACCTACCGCCAGGTGATCGAGTTGCAGGCGCGCCATTTCGCTCGTGTGCTGGTGGGCGAGGAACCGAAGTATCATCCATTCGAGGCGGAAAAGTCGTTTACGGTGAAGTGAGGAAGCAGGCGATGTACGTGGTGGCTTACGACATCAGCGATGACCGCCGCAGGACGCGAGTCTTCAAAGCTCTCAAACGCTACGGCACAGCCGTGCAGGAGTCGGTATTTGAATGCCACCTGACGACGGATCAGTTCCTGAAAATGAAGCGAGACATCGAGTTGGTGATTGACCTGGGAGTAGATCAAGTCCGGTATTACATACTTTGCCGGCAATGCGCCGAGCGAATACAGGCCACTTCAGCCAGTCGCACCACCTCGGATCCGGTGGCAATCATTGTATGAATGAAGAAACAACAGGTTTCATCACCAACCTGAGGCTTGCCAACCTTGCAACGCGTTTGTATCACCTACATTGAAAACACAAGGGTTACCGATTAGCGCTGAGGGATTGACGAAACAACGAAAGGAGGTTATCCGCCTTTTAATAACTTAGGCCTTGCAGAGTTAAACTGCTGATCCCTTGTGGTTTGTATGATTCCAAGCGCGATATTAATCTTGCAGCGGAAACACAACTAAATGCCTTGATTTACTACACAGAAAATCTAAACAGCTGATTCAATTGAGATTGTGTTGATTGACCGGAATGACGATGTGGAGAGGGTTTGATCTGTATGAAACTGAACAACTTATCTGTTTTTTCCCGTGATGCGGAAAGCTGGATAGTGATACCGCGAGGAGGGTTTGCAGAAAAGGCTTTGCAAACATTGCGCTCTATGGTACTTAGGAGGACAAGAGTAGGTTGACGTGATCGAATCAGCGTGGGATTGAAACTGAATTCTCGCCCATGAGATATAGAATCGACCAATCGTAGGTTGACGTGATCGAATCAGCGTGGGATTGAAACGTATTTGCGTACCTGCTCCCGAGCGTAAGAAAGTTCTGGTAGGTTGACGTGATCGAATCAGCGTGGGATTGAAACTTTATTTCCTTCTCCACTTGATCTACTGCGATATAAGTAGGTTGACGTGATCGAATCAGCGTGGGATTGAAACGAAGACTGCCGTGGTTACGCCATCGACTACATCTTTAGTAGGTTGACGTGATCGAATCAGCGTGGGATTGAAACTTTTGTGCTGCCCAAGCGTTGGCACAGCTAGCTTTGCGTAGGTTGACGTGATCGAATCAGCGTGGGATTGAAACTTAAAGACCCCCACAGTCCATAAAACTGAGCACTGAAGTAGGTTGACGTGATCGAATCAGCGTGGGATTGAAACTTTAGCTCAGCAGCTCTTCGTCTCCTTTCTCTCTTGCGTAGGTTGACGTGATCGAATCAGCGTGGGATTGAAACATATCCGACAGATTAAACCATTTCTTTTTTCTGCGTGTAGGTTGACGTGATCGAATCAGCGTGGGATTGAAACACGCTGCGCCCATTGATTCAACGGCTTGACAGGCCGAGTAGGTTGACGTGATCGAATCAGCGTGGGATTGAAACTCGAGAGTCCAACAAGCAGAATCTCTTGAAGCCTTTCGTAGGTTGACGTGATCGAATCAGCGTGGGATTGAAACAAGACGACTGTTAGATAAGAAAGAAGCGGATATTGAGTAGGTTGACGTGATCGAATCAGCGTGGGATTGAAACACGAACTAGACAAAGAGCCCAAGCCTCCTATTTGGGTAGGTTGACGTGATCGAATCAGCGTGGGATTGAAACCCGAAACTACAACCTTACCTTTGCCTTCGTTTACAGTGTAGGTTGACGTGATCGAATCAGCGTGGGATTGAAACTGAGACCAGACTCGTTGACGACCAGTAGTAGCACTAAGGTACTCCCCAATGTCTAGACAAAAAATCAGCGAATTTAAGGTGGATCGCCGACAATCCGTTTTTAGCCTGAGGCCGATTGACTTTGGCCGGCCGCTGCCAACAATCCCTGATCCGTATTGAAGATCTCCGGTCTTGCCATCTGCAAAGATCGAGTCAACGCGCTCGTACAAAACTCGCTCTCCATCGTCGTCGAGACTTCCCAACTGAGAACGTATCGTGAATACCAGTCGATGATTGCGACCAGATAAACGAAGCCGCCGAGCAAACGAACGTACGTGATATCAGCGCTCCAGACCTGATTCACTCGCGTGACCTTTACGCCTCGCAGCAGATACGGATAAATCTGATGGCCCGGCGATGCCAGTGAAAGCCTTGGCTTGGGGTAGATCGCTTCCAGGCCCATCAACCGCAGCAGTCGGCGCACTCGCTTGCAATTGACCGGATGACCGTTCTCACGCAGCCAGGCTGTCATTTTCAACACGCCGTAGAATGGCGTTCGCGTGTACTGCTCATCGAGCAATCGCATCAGGAGCAGGTTCTCGGCGCTCTCCCCGGCCGGCTCGTAATAGAAGCTTGCGCGGGGAAGACCGATCAGCTCGCACTGACGACAGACGCTGATCGAATCATTGTCAGGCTCGACCAGTTGTCGCTTCTGATCAGTCGAGCAGACCAGCTTTTTTTTTGAGCCAGTCGAGTTCGACTTTGAGCTGGCCGATCTGCTGATAGAGTTCTGCTTTAAGAGCCTCTTCCCCTTGGGCGTCGCGTTCCCGCCGGGTCGAGAAGACATCGGGCAGACTCTCAATGGCCTGCTTCTTCCACAGCGTCACCATATTCGGGTGGACGCCGTAGTGGGTGGCGATTTCGTTGATCGTGCGCTGCCCCTTGATCGCCTCAAGAGCGATCTTTACCTTGAAGGCGGCGGTGTAGGATTTTCGCTGCTTCTTTTTCATAGGATCACCATGATCGGCAGCGATTTTACACCTTAATCACCTGTCTGAATTTTGGGGAGTATCATA
>Ga0154003_1000117_pt1 | contig 23928 bp, 9 predicted proteins | sample TSFL087MetaG_FD_104679 | JGI IMG/M metagenome (GOLD analysis project Ga0154003, IMG submission 104679) | Attine ant fungus gardens microbial communities from Florida, USA - TSFL087 MetaG | ecosystem: Host-associated > Fungi > Mycelium > Unclassified | place: USA: Florida, Lake Talquin State...
CTCCGGTCAGAACGGGCGCGCCAACACCATCCAGATCGATGGAGTGGACAATAATGACATCGTCGGCAACGGCGTGCGCCCGACCATCAGCCAGGAGGCGGTGAACGAATTCCAGATCAACCGCAACGCTTATAGCGCTGAATTCGGCCGCGCGGCCGGGGGCATCATCAACATCGTCTCGAAAAGCGGCACGAATCAGTTTCACGGGAACGTCTACAACTATTTCCGCAACGAACGGCTCGACGCGCGCAACACCTTCGCGACCGGGCAGCCGAATGATCCGCCCTTCAAGCGCAACCAGCCCGGCTTCACATTCGGCGGTCCGATCCTGAAAGACAGGACATTCTTCTTCACTGCTTACGAAGGCCTGTTCCGGCGTGAATCGGCTATCACGACGCTCCTGGCCGATCCTTCGGTCCTGCAACCGACTCCCGGACAACAGGATTTGATCAACACGCTGATCGGATCAGGCTCCCCGCAGCTCGCCGCGCAGGGGCTGGGACTTCAGGCGCTGCTCACCACTTCGCCAAACAGCGTGGCGCCGACCTTCGGCGCGTTCCCGGCTAACCGCATGACATTCAACATGTTCAATGCTTCGAGCGGAGTATTCCCGACACTACAGAACGCCAGCACGGGCAGCCTCCGGATCGATCACGGTTTAAGCGAGCAGGATTTCGTCTTCTTCAGATATAGTTTGACGAACGACAGCCAGAATAACATCGGCGTCGGCGGCCTCGTCTCGCCCTCAGGAGCTTACGATATAGGAATTCGAGACAACACCCTCGTTCTCGGCGAAACGCATCTTTTTCGCAGCGGATTGTCGAATGAATTCCGCGCCCAATACAGCCGCAACAGCTACAATCTCAACCCCATAATCCCGTTCGGACCGCGTATTTCGGTAAACGGCGCCGCCTTCTTTGGACGAGACAACGGTTCGCCTTCGGAACGAGACACACCGCGCTTTCAGTTCCTCGACAATTTCAGCTTGCCGCGCGGCAGGCATAACATCAAATTCGGCGCCGATGTCACGCGCTACAGAGTAACGACCATGACCGCTGTCTTTCTCGCCGGCACCATCGATTTCTCGCAGTTACCGATATCGCTCGGCGCTGTGCTTGATCAGTTACAGGGTAATGGCTCGTCGGCGCAACTCGCCGCTGCGGTGAGCGCGCTTGGACGGCCCGACCTGGCGCCGGTGATTAATAGAAATCCGTTGACCCCCGTTCAACAACTCAACTTCGGCTTTCCGACCGCATTCGCTCAGGGTGTGGGCGACCCGAACACAGCGGTTAGCGGATACATTATCGGGAGCTACTTGCAGGACGCTTTTAAGATAAGACCGAATCTGTATCTGTCCTATGGCCTGCGCTACGATTACGAAGTACAACCTCCAGGGACGCCGCGCGACAATAACAATTTCGGCCCGCGCATCGGCTTCGCCTACTCGCCGTTCAATGACGGGCGAACTGTGATCCGCGGCGGCGGCGGCCTCTACTACCAATCGGTATCCACAGGCGTTGGCTTTGTCTCGACAGTCTTTAATAATCAGAAGGTCAGGAGCATTGCTGTTACGGCTGATCAACGCATAACTCCGATCTCTCCGACATCGCCTTGCGGTATTGCGCTCGCGACCACCAGCTTGCCTCCGTCCTTCTGCTTCTATCAGAATCTGGTAGCGCGGGGACTGTTGACGTTTCCCTCGACTCGTACCATTCAGGAATCAGACTTCGTCAACTTGCTCGGCTTTGACAGCACATCATCAAACCGGATAGTGGGGCGGACGGAAGATGACCTGGTCAACCCCTACAGTACTCAAGCCAGCCTTGGGGTTGATCACCAGCTCGGCCGCGACTGGAACATCTCCGTCAACTACCTGCTTAACCGCGGCGTACACCTCATCCGTTCCCGGCAGGGCAACGCGATGGTGAACAACGCCATTCCCGACGCCCTGGGGCGCCCGTCATTGGCCGGACGCATCGACCAGACGAAACTGGTGGATAACCTGTTTGAGTCATCCGGCCTTTCGACCTATCACGGCGCGACCGCGTCGTTGACCAGGCGTTTCAACAAGCGCTACCAGGTGATCGGGTCTTATACCTACAGCAAAACGATAAGCGACGCCACCGACCTCAACTTCGAGCTTGGGCCACAGGATCCGACCAACGTTCGCGATGATCGTAGTCTTTCTTCCTTCGACCTGCGTCACCGGCTAACGCTCGCGGCGGTCCTCGAAAGTCCGTTCAGCGGCGGTTCATGGTACGAGCGCGCCCTCGCCGATTTTTACGTCTCGCCTATCATCACTGCGCGCAGCGGCTTCCCTTTCAACATTCGGACCGGATTCGATGTCAACCTCGATGGCGTCAACAACGACCGCCCGCTCGGGGTAGGGCGCAACACGTTCATCGGGCCGGATTTCTTCACCACTGATCTGAGAGTGGGACGACAAGTCCGCTTCAGCGGAGACAGCCCGCTTGGGATCGAGATCATCTTCGACGCCTTCAATCTGTTCAATCGGACCAACTTCAAGGAAGTGAACACCATTGCCAATACCATCATCCTCGATCCATCGAGGTTTCCGGATGTTCGCGTCAAAGGCAATTCGGCATTACCGGCAAGTCAGTTCTCCGGCTTCACATCGGCGTATGAACCGCGCACTATCCAGTTCGGGCTGAAGCTCAACTTCTAAGGCCATGACAAATTTGAAGCTATTTGCGATCACGAATGTGTTGTGCGTCTTGATGGCCGGCGCCCCGCAGATAGATTCGTTCGAGAAGCAGGCATTGTCTTTGGTACGAGAGATGCCTGCTTCCGCTCTGGATGCGGAACTGTCCAACCGCCCCTTTGCAAGTTGGTTTGAGCAGGTCGCCGGCCCGAAGGCGGGCGTGGTCTGGCAACTGACCGAATGCGGCGAGCAGATCGTCGCCCCGGATAAAACAGGGCAGGACCTGCCCGCCTGCGCCGAAGTCAACGCCAACTTGCCGGATGGACGTAAAGTATTCGTCGTGATCACTGTCGGGACTTTCAAAAAAGGTCTGACCGGAAAGCCCGAATTCTTCCGCGCAGTCATCGAACAGAACAAACAGTTTTATCGGGCCAGCAGGTTGAGCGACCTGCCGGAGATGTTGCGCTCGCCGGATAACTTTTCTGATGGCCTTCCCAATAAGCGGCCTGCGACAAAAACGAAAGAACAAATCGTCAACCTGCCCGCGGTAAATGTGGATCCTGTACAGACAGCCACGCCTTCTCAGAATCCGTCGCCGCCATCTTCAAGCGTTCCCGGCGCCCAGGGCCAAGTGGAAACGCCGCCAACGGCGCCTCCGCCGCCCTTGCCGCTGGAGTTGGAGAAGGTTTCAGAAAGTGTGCTGCAGGGCCGCGCCATTACCAGAGTCAACCCAGTCTATCCGCCGAGCGCCCGGAAGATGAACGCCACAGGGACAGTCGAGGTAGAGGTTACCATCTCGGAAAAAGGGCTTGTTGTTGAGGCTACAGCCATCAGCGGTCACTTCGCGCTGCGAAGCGCGGCTGTAGAGGCGGCTCGTAAGTGGGTCTTTAACCCGGCGATCTTCAGCGGCGCTCCGGTCAGAATAAAGGGCGTCTTGACCTTTACCTTCGGTCCCGGCGCGAAATAGATGGGATTGAGTGGGCTGGCGCCAACCTGATAATTATGGATAATCGCCGGCATGACCTAACTCTCTTCCGAGAATCCCGAGTCCTTCAAAGGCCGCCATTTCAACCATCTTCTTACCCAGGCCGTGCGATGGTATGTCACTTATAAACCGAGTTATCGCGACGTGTGCGATCTGATGGAGGAGCGCGGCGTCATGATCTTACATCCTACCGTTTTGCGATAGGGCCAACGCTTCGTTTCCCCCTTCAAGAAAATCAAGTGCTTGAATAACCTGATTGAGTAGGATCACCGGAAGGCGCCGCAGAGATGATATCCGATGCTGAGGTTTAAGACATTCGGGAATGCGGAAGTAACGTTGAGCGGAATCGAGTTGGCAAACAAAATCAAAAAAGGGCAGTTCGACGCATTGGAGATCATCGGCCCAGGCGCCATGATCCTCCAGGTATGGGAAGCAGCGCTTGTCGCGTAAGGAGAAGTTGAAATAGGCTCAGTCTTCCTTCTCTCGAAAAATTGATATTGCTGGCGAATTCAGAAAATGAGTCTTTAGCTCTTAGCTCCGGAGGAGCTTGATGTTTATAGAAATTACCGTGCGATTGTCCCAAGCTCCGGAGGAGCGACATATGGCGGATGTCGCTCCTCCGGAGCTTGGAAAACTATTGCACAATGTGTTCTATAAACATTACGCGCCTCTGGCGCTTCAGAACCTGAGAATTCGCCAGCAGTATCAAAATTGCGCCAGAACCGTCTTAGGTTGTGACGTATATCACACTAACAGTGTGCTATACGTCATAAGCGTCGTGCTCGGATTGTTGTAATCTAAAGACCCATTAAGAGAGCTCCTTGTTGCCTTAATTCATAATGAGAGACTGAGCGCTTCCCCTCACGTTAGTTGTCCCGTTCCATAACCTCACATGCCTCGAAATTCTTGCTTCCCATTTTTGCCAATCTTTGTGGTAGCGCAAATCCAGCAGAAAACGCTTATCACTATGTAGTGAGTTCATTACGTTCATTCGCAGTGAATGTTCGAATCTTCGCGCAGATCCTATCATTACACGGTCTGACGGAGGGTTTACACACTAGCCTGACAGCGCGCATCTGTAACTTGCCGGCTGTCGGACTGGGCGCTCTGCACCACGGTTTTGTCCGCTATCCGGTTGAATGGTTCACCGTTCTAAACATTTCTGGAGAAGTACACAACATGAAAAAATCAAAGAAGAAATTTATTGGGATGACGTTTCTAGCACTGGCTTTGGTGGCTATCTCGGCATTTGTTCTGATGGGCAGACATTCTGTCAGCGCGGCCACAGCATCAAGCGCAAGCGCCACAGCGCAAGGCGGGGCCATGCCGCCAGTCTTTATATTTGCGCTGACTACCGATAACACACTCTATGTCCTACCGCCTAACTCCATAACCCCAACCTATCTATCTCTCGGGAGGGTTGCAGGAATAGGCGGAAACGATCTTATCGGAATAGATTTTCGCCCCGCTGACAAAAAACTTTATGCTTTGAGTGATGGAGGGGCGCTCTACACTATCAACTTCAATGTCGCTCCGCCGACCGCTACTCTGGTGAGCTCACTGGCGCCTCGTTTCCCGTCAGGCTTCCAATCGCTGATGGACTTCAATCCGGTCGTTGATGCGATACGTCTCATTGGGGGTGATACGCTGAACTATGCCGTCGTCAAAGGCGCAAACGGTATCCTCAACACGACCGCAGTTCAGACCTCTCTGACTTATGCGGCAGGTGACGTCAACGCTGGAAAGACCCCGAAAGTCGTCGGCGGGGCATATACCAATAACGTTGCTGGCGCGGCTAACACTATCTTTTATGCAATCGATCACGATCAGGATACCTTGGTGACGATCGCGGACAAGAATAACGGCAGTTCGAACACAGGTGGAGGGCGACTGCAAACGATTGGTCGCCTTGTGGATATCGCTGGCAATCAGATTACCGTCAATGCTTTGGCGGATATCGATATCGTCACTTTGAACGGGGTCAATTTTCTGATCGGAGCCAGCCGCGATATCACGTTCCAGATCTCTCTTAACCAGATTAACCCGAATTTGCCGCTAGGAACGACGCAGAACGTGGTTGTCCAGGGATTCTTATTCCCCACAAATCCGGCGGCCAGGTCTTCATTTATCGACGTCGCCGCTTCAACCCTACAATAATACTGGAATACTGGGGTAATCTCAGTAACTCCGCAAGCGCAGCAAGGTAGCGCCATCCACCCTACGCTGAGGTTGGTTGGAAAATTGGGAAGGGGGAGTAATCATCAACCCCCTTCCCAATAGGTAGACTATCCCGATCCTGAATCTTCCACTGAGGCTGTATCCCAGTCACCGAGCAGGAGCGGAGTTAGACATCTGAGTGGTTAACCTATTTAATACGGCCTGTCTGTAACGACGTTGGACTCCACCCTGTACTTACTGGTAGCGTATGTATTAACTTTAGCATTAAACTCTTTAACTCGCGCCTCGCTAACCTTTGATGCCTTGACCTTTCCTGAGACCAGAAGGAAGGTTTTACCATCATTACCTTTCTTGAACTCTACACGCAGGTCGGCAATATTTAAGCCGCACTGCTTGGCCAGGTTATGAACTTTCCTACGGATCATCGGCGGAATATCCGGATCGTGCCCAGTGTCCGCGGTATTTGACCGTGGGGGGGGGCGGGGCAGCCTTACCCCCGATTTGGGTGAATTCGTAAATTGGTTCGGCAAAGTCGTCGGGCGTCAGCCTTGTCGACTGACCTATATAATTTGTGGCCGGAATGGCGAAGAGCGAGATGAGGCCGGCGGCGAATTTCCTTTGTATAGAAGTCATTTGATTTTCCTCCTACTGAATATTGTTGAGAGGCAGAGACTGCTCTGACCCGCTACGTTATTAACTCGAGCGGCAATATATAACGAAAGCGAGTGGAGCCGGTGTCATTTTTGTCGTCCCATTCAATTGGCCTCCCCCATCAATACAAATCCCGCCCAGTAATACGGGAGCCTCCAATCAGATTTATTACCTTTCAGAAACGAGAGCTGGGCGTTGCGTAACGCTTGCGGCGCTGTTTGCCCGGCGCGCCGGTTTCGATAGAACCTCGTCGCCAGTTCGAGCGAGGACTGGGCGTTGACATCCCACAGAGCGCCCATCACGCGGGTGGCGCCGGCGTACATAAATCCGCGAGCAATACTGCCAAGGCCGAAGCCTCGCATTGTTTGATTTCGCGTGGTGTCGCAGGCGATCAGGGTTACCAGGTCCGCTGAGAGCCTGAGGTTGTAGATGTCGTTCAAGTTCAGCAAAAAGGGTTTTTCCGCGTCACATTCTCTATTCAGCCGTGACAGCGCCAACCCCGTCATTTCTTGGTCCCGTTCATTGAAGACGCCGTGCGTGTAGAAGATGACATCACGGAATGCGGCTAACTTGTCCGTCAGCACATTGCTTCGTTTGGCCTGAAACCCGAAGAGTTCGTGGCGCGAGGAAGAAGACAGAGGCCCGAACACAGCCTCGCGGAAGGCGGACCTCTCAGATTCTCCAAAAGGAACCGGTGATAATTCTTCATCTGCCAGGGAAGTGTCGGCGACAGCGGAGGCCGCGCGCGGTCGCCCTTCTTTGCAGTGAGCCGCCTGCGGATGCCGGGCATTGAAAACTGGATCGGCAATGGCGACGATGGATGACGCCGGCGCCTGAGATTCGCCCCTAGGGCCAGATAGCGACAAGAGTGTCATCGCGGCTGGCGCATACACAATCTCGTGAGCCTCGATCAACAGGCCGGAATCCGTTCGGGCGACCGCCGTTGAATCGGCTGGCGTCGGCAAGGCGCCAAACGAAATACGGTCCAGAATCCCGTCGGTGACGATCAACAGCCTTTTGTTACCCAAACGGGACGCGACCGGCCCCAGCAGCCAATCGCTCATTTTAAGGGAAGCGGCGCGCGTTTCCGTATTGATCTCCTTGGGACTGGCCATGGCGTCCCGGACCTGCCGGGCGAGACCTTCGAGTCGCGCTAGTCCCGGCAGGGCAAAAACCTCGAAGGTTGTCGGCGTGATGAGCCAGAGGTAGCTACGACTTTCTCCCAAAGCATACTCGAGCAACAGGGTGTCTTTTGTGAGCGCGGCCTGAATTTCGCTCAGTCGGTCTGGAGTGACGGGCGGATCGGCATGGTTGGCGGCGCGTGGGATTTTCTGCGCAATCTGCGCTTCGAGTTCCTGGAGGCCTGCCGTGAGTTTCGAGATCTGATTCGGCTTCTCGGGCGTATCCGGCATATTTCTGACAAACAGAAGTTCGCTGCGTAATTTCCGCAGGAGCTCGACATCCGCTTGCGCAACGCCCTGCGATGGAAGGAGATCCAAACTGTCCACAGACTCTTGCAGCGTCGTCATCCGCGCTCGCTCGATTTGCCCCCAGGCCACTTTGTGATAATTGGCGAACGGCTGTTTGCGCAGCTTTTGCGTTCGCAAGCGTAAGAGTATGTCGGCATGCAGATCGTAAAAATGGCGCTGGGCCGTGGTGTAGGAAGAACGCAAATCCATCGAGGTGATTCTCACCGCGACCGACTCGACGATGCGCAGCGCCTCCTCGATCCGGGTTTTGGCCTCCATCCAATAATTTCGCGGGTTTACGGCGCAGTCGTTTGGGCCTTTCTGGCTGTCGTTGGGATTGTGAGCGTACATGCAGGCGCGCAAGCCCAATCTATTCACTTTGAGAGGATGTCGATCAATGACTGCAAGGAGTTCGGCAGTTGCGACTGGAAGCTGACGGTCTATCTGGGAAATTCTCAGGAGGGAATCGTACTGGTGAATAACGTGGAAGCGGATAGCAATGAAGATATCACGCTCAACAAGACATTCCCGATCCCAAGTTTCCCGTTCACCGTCAATTGCCGGGTCCAAGAACATGACGGCGGCATCGGCGCTGGATGGGAGTTTGTGGGAGAGGAAAAGAAGAAGATCACTGGCCCCGGGGAATATTACATAAACCTGAGCAACAATGAGGGTGATGTCACAATCCATTTCACCGTCTACAACACGGGCGAAGCCGGCAGCGGCCTCAGCAAGTCCTGGTTAGACACAAAACAGGCGATCGGCGTGTTTCGCGCGGGCGCAGGCGATTACAAGCTAATTACTGGAGAGTGGACAGTTTTCCAGACCCAATGGATTGCTTTGAGCAAGAAGGGCCTGCGCCTGATCGATCTGGAAACTCACATGGAAGGCGCCAATCGCCTTTTCACGGGCGTCTTCCGCGCGGGTAACGACGCGCATTACCTGTGGGTCGGCGTGGATTACAAGAACTTCGTCGCCAAGTGGGAGGAGTTAAGCAAGAGTGGGCTTCGCCTGATCGATCTGGAGACCTACGTGGAAGGCAACCAGCGTCTTTACGCCGGCGTCTTCCGCGCGGGTAACGACGCGCACTACATGTGGGTCGGGGTAGACTACAAAAACTTCGTCGCCAAGTGGGAGGAGTTAAGCAAGAAGGGCCTGCGCCTGATCGATCTGGAGACTTACGTGGAAGGTAACCAACGCCTTTACGCCGGCGTCTTCCGCGCGGGTAACGACGGCTACTACTTGTGGCAGGCTAAGGCGTCGGATTTTCTAGTCAAATACGACGAACTATGCAAGAAAGGATTTCGGCTGACGAATATAGAGATCTATCCGGAATGACTTAATCTGAATCCGGCTTGGAAGGAGTTACGGTCACAGAGCGCGGCGGGGATTTAGATTCTCGGCGCGCTCTGTACTCGATAAAGAGTCGAGTAGCGAGGTGGAATCTCTCCCCGCCACGCCCTCACATAACCGGACGTGAAACTCGCGCTATGTAATGTCGGCGATCCGGTTAGCTTCGGGGTGATATCGATCAAATCAATGGGGGGACTGCCGGCGCGGGCCGTGATCGATGCGCATTGTCGCCACAGCTACGCGCCGTCAACCTGATTTCGAGTTATCAATTCGAAGAAGAGATCGGCGCCACATCATCAGAGAATAGGCTCTTCATCACCAGGATGGAAATTACTGACAGGAAGATTTTTCACACATAACGGGACTAGCTCCACTCATACCCCAGCGCTAGGAGTAAATCATCCACTTGCAAACTTTCGATGCCAGGGGAGAGCATTCTCAACTGCCATTTGTCCGGAGGGGCTGTCGGTACTATCTCAATGCCGGCCGCGGCGACGTCCTTTTGGCTGAAATGCAACCCGCCGTATTGGTTGACCGGGGCGAGCGTCATCGTGTTCGATCCTGCCGGCGGCGGTTCAGGCAACGGAGGCGTCATGACGACGCTGAAGATTCCTACGTCCGGACGGCGCGCCAACAGCCATATCGTATTGATCTTCAGCGTCTTTCCATGGTCTCTAAAGGGGAACAGATTCGGCGACATCTCCAACTCGAAGACGTTCCCGTCGGCCGGGTCGGTCGGATGCAAGAATCGATGCCACTGCGTAGGGAATTCCTGCCGCAGATTAAACAGGCGCAGCGAAGGCGTCGCCTCGTCTTGACCGAAATAATCCCGCAGATGCGTAATGGCCGCGTTTTTAAACGGCCCGGCGTCTTCTCGCGCCGTGTATTTGACGTGCAGAATGGCGTCAGAAATTGTGCCGTAATCGAATTGGCGCAGCGGCTTGCCGAAGTCGGGGTTACCCGGATCCGGGTTGTTGGCAGGCAGGTCGCTGAACAGTTCCAGCGACCATTCGCTGACGGCGCCGGCTCCTTCAAAGGGCAGGTAACGCTCGTCCCGAAAGCTCAACTCGAACATGCCGCTGTCATTTTGGGAGTTGCTGGCGGCGATAGCTTTGACCGGGATGTTGTTCTCAATAAAACGCGAGTCATCGACGGGCAGGCCCTGTTCGTCGGTGTTGCGGGGGTAGCCGTTGTCGCCGTTGGCGGTGTTGACGCGAATGCTGTTCTTCAGCAGCCGCAGCGTGCAGGAGATAGTCGTGTAGGGCCCCGCCACGCAGGGCAACGTAATACTCACAGACTTGATGCGGCGGAAGTAATGCCCGGGAAAGTCCAGGTCGAAAATTTCCTCGGGCAGGTTGATAAAGCAGCGCCCCGTCTCCCTCAGCTTTACCAGAGCTAATGGATCGAGCAGAGCCAGCGATATGTGCTTGCTAAGCTCGAACTCCCGCCGGTTTTGCTCCAGGTAAGCAGTCTCAAGCCTGCGCAGATCGTACTGGAGTTTCTCGCCCGAAAGTAGGCCCTTTTTCAGGCTGTCCCAATAGCCGAAATTGATGTAGCTGCTGTCCTGTAGCCCCAACTCGAAGCGGAGACATCGCTCCGCCCGTTTTGCCAGATCATACGCCAGTTTGTAGCTTTGGAAATAGACGCCCGAAATCTGGCTTATCTGCCACTGATAGAGTTCCTGGTTGGTGTACTTTGAGCGCATGAATTCGTCGGTGGCTTTGGCGTTTTCGATCTGGAGCTGGTGGTTTTCCAGCTCTTTTTCGGCGATTGCGATGCGAAGTTTGGCTGCGACGATTGACTCGTCGATCTGCTCGATCTCCTTGATTGCCAGATCCTTTTGAAAATCCCATTCATCTCGCCGCCGTTCATAGCTCGCTATAGTAGAGGCAATCCCAGCGCTCTTGTCTAGAATGGTGGCAATGTTATACAAACCGTTCGCGCCTCTTTCAACCGATTTTCCTGCGCTATTTCCTCCTGTCTTGGCTGTAAAATGAGGGGTCCCGCCGAAACCCGCTCCGCCGATGGAAAAATCGGGAATCAAAAACATGACCCCGGCCAAAACGTCGGAGACAGTGCCAATAGTATGTAATGCAATAGAAACCGAACTTAAAACAGTCGCCGCGATTTCTCCTGCATTCATAAACTTCCGGCTTTCATAATACTTCTTTTTAATATCAGCCAACTCCTTGCTTTTCTTTATGCCGTCCAGATTTTCCTTTGCCTCTTCGATTTGCTCCTTACGTACGGCTTTCACCGCTTCGAGGACCTTAATTTCCTGTTCCTGACGAAGCAGGCCCAATCCTTCGGCGTCTTTCTTTTCCAGCGCGGCGAGCAATGCGCCGCCGAGCGCCTTCACGTCATTGCAAACCTCATTAGCTTTTTGCAGCAGCACGTTGAAGCGATATAGCGGCAGTGGGGCGTTCAAGTCGGCAAGGGCGCTGCTGATATCGACGCCGGCCGCGACCGCTTTCACCAACGCGCCGGGATCAATGGGCGGTTCGAACAGAGCCAACTGTCGGACTACTCCTTCAATGTTCATGCAGTGGCGAATCTTGAAGAGCCTGTCGGCGACGGTGTCCCAATAGCCAAGCAGTTTGTCATTTTGTGGGATGCAAAAGTAAAGCATCGGCAGCGGCGCCGGGTCTGCGCCTTCCGGACCTTTGCCCTGCTGCATGGGAATGAGATTCTCTACCTCCACCAGGGCATTGGAGAGAGCGTCGAATTGATTCTCCAACTCATTGAAACTTTCTACCGGCGGCCTTGCTTGTGGCGGAACCTTCTTCGGACGCGGGCCGAGAATCTCCGCCGCCATAATATAAAGCTGCGTCGCCTCGTTGACGCTCTCCATGCTGTCTTGTCGAAAGAGGTAGTCACCCCATGCGATCAGGTTATCCAGATACTTCATGACCACCGTCTTCTGGTAGGCGACAGTGCGGTAATTGGCGATGCGATGTGGCTCGAAGGGATTCGTACGCCAATCGGTTACCTGGGCTACGAGGTCTGATTTAGCCTGCTCCGAGAAGCCCGGCGCGCTGACGTCGCCGGCGAGCATGCGCAGGATGTTATCAATCCGCTGCTGGACGTACTGCGGGCCGGTAGTCTCGAAAAACGGCTTAGTGATCCAGTACTTGCTCATCGACGAGCCGCCCGGCGCGCCGCTTTCCACGCCAACCGGGTTGAAAATGAAGTGATACCATTCGCGCGCCTCCTCGAAGCGCTGGTTTTTGCTCAGGGAGTTGGCGATCAGCAGCGGCGCATGAAAGAACAGTTCCCAGTTATAGGGCGAATAAGCGCCGTCGGGCGTGAAATCAACGTCCTCTTTCGGGTAGAACTTTTCCGTTCCCGGCTCGACGACCAGCGGCGTTGGCTGATAATTCTGCTTGAAGCGAAAGCCCGTATTTTTCAGCTGCGTCTCCCGACTCATCAGGGCGGGGATTCCCTTCAACGGGTTATAGACCAATTTTGCAAAGTCACAAACAAATGGATGGTAAAAGTTCTTGAAGTGGAAGGCGCGGAACTGGAAAAAGTATAACGATAAGGCGCTTATGTAGGAGTGAAAGAACCGCATGAGCCACCGCTTTGCAAGCTCCTTAACTTGTTCGTTGGTGTAGGGGGGCAGCGCCTCTTCATCAAGTTGATTGCGGAGAGACTTTTCCAACTGCCGCCGTTCCGCATCCGTTAGCGCGGAAAGGTCGATGCCCTCCAACCATTCCTGTACCTGTTTCTCACAGTATTGATTCAACTCGCGCGCGGCCCTTTTTATTTCCGGATAGTAAGACCTAACGCCGCTTTCGGAGGGCCGATTGTCTATATTCGCCCGCTGCCTAAAAGCCGGCAACACGAAGAACGTGCGTTTTTTATCGTTGTAGAAGAACGGAAGCCACGTTCCCATTACAAGCAAAATGTGAATTGCTGTAGCGGATTGTGATGCAAGCGTCATCTGCCCGTCAAAATGTAAGCGATCGAAATAAGACAAATGCCACGGCGGAGACACCTTGAAAATCCCTGGCGTCTGTTCCAGAACCTGTCTGAAGCGAGAAGCAGACAAGATGTTCTGCAACGTGAAATCCTGTTGCGGATCGTGGCGGGCGCCGAGTTCGACCCATTTGAGTGACGCTGGAAAATTGCCGACCGAATCGTATTCCGGCCGAGTGACATGCTCGAAATTACCCAGATGTGAGGTTTGCTCCGGCACGCCGCTGCAGCCTGTGATTTCGAACGTCGACGAAGGCGCGAAGTCGAAGGCCGCGACAAACTGGTTAGTGGTACGACCGACGCTGATTCCGCCGAACTTGATAACAAAACGGCCGTCGATCTCGATCCCGTCGATAGCGAAAAACTGATAGTGCTTTTTGACGATCTCGGCGTTATATGTCGTGCTTTCAACCATATCCTTCGAGATTCGTTTAGGCGTCCATTTCCCCTGTCGATAGTCGCTCACAGCCATCTGCAGTCTGAGTTTTTTATTTGCAGGCTGAAGATTAGCCACTTCATCATCTGGTTGGGGAATAGATACAGTGCCGTTCGTTTCTTCATCTGGCGCCTCTGTAAACACCGGCCAAAATAGGAACAAGCGCTTGTTTATCACCGCTGGAATAAGGTAGTCGCCCTGGATATCCAGATCGACCTTCTCCCAGGGGCTCCATTGTCTGTAGTCATAGCGCCGGTAGTAGTAGAGATGCGGTTCCGCGCCCTTCGTGCGGCCGAAGACGTGGATAATCGTGTTATCGCCATCGTCCTCCTGGTAGAACCCAGCGATTTCGAGTTGCGCTACGCCGTCGAGTTTTTCCAGGTAATTCGTGAAGGCCGTCTCGACCGTATACTGGTCGATTTCGTTCTGCAGCAATTCGTTTTCGAGGTCCTTGAAGAACGACGAGCGGTCTTTCTTCAGTTCAGGCTCAATCCAGTTCTCCGGCCAGAAATAGACTTTGAGGTTCGCCTCCCAGACCCGGTACTTGCGCATCCATTTCCACCAGCGCCAGGCGCTATTGCCGTCGTCGCCGTCGGCCTGCACAACCACATTCGGTTCCAGCCCCATGAAACAGCGCTGTACAAGCAGTTGTATCGAACCTGAGCCTTGTACCAGCCGGCTGGTAAGCATGCAGGCGCTCATCTCCACGTCGAGGAGATAATAGGCGTAAAGGTCGTTGGTGTTTTCCCACTTGCCGCTGGGTACCTCGTCAGGAGGTGGTTGGGTGAGCAGATAAGCCGCGAGGGCGTCCCGCTTCCGCTCTCGTAATACATCCTGGATCTCCGCGCTCAGGGTCAACCACGTCTCTTCGCCGAACTTGGAACGCAATAGTTCCTTTAGCGTCTTCGCATGGCCGAGCGTCATCGCGGCGGCGGCAAAGGTCCTTACGATCTCCGCGCCGGCGTTGAGATTGTCGAGGAAATAGAAAGCCCGTCGAAGTCGCTCCCAGGATTCCGCCAGCAAATAGTCGGACGGGAAGGCCAGGTTGAGCGCGGCAATGAGCGCTTGCGTTTGAGCCGCGGGCCAGGACTCATTCAAAAGCTCTACATCGGCGGAGAACAGTTCTTGCTCCGTGACCGCCGGGTCGCCGGCCACCGCCGCCGCGTAGACGCCATCGTTTAGCTTCTCCATTATTTCAAGGAGGGTAATCTGGGTTTCCGGCAGGCTGTCCCGTAAGCGAAGCAGGCGATGGGTTCTCAAGAATCGGTCAATCGAAGCGATCTCCTCCGTGTCGTCCAGCGGCAGCGTCAAGAGATCGAGCAGTTGCGCTGCGGAAGTAAAGCCGATGATTTTCTCCCACTCTGCGAACTCGATTTTCCATTTTTTCAGAATTGCCGCGACCCGGTTTGCCCAGAACCAGCCATCGAAGGCGGTTTTCTGCGTCGCGTAATCGACCGCGCCCGTCGTGGCGGCGAAGACCTGCGTCAGACGCCCCAGCAGTGTCGTATTCGATGGATCGGGTAGGATCGGCGGAAGGATCGCGAACCCGTCAAGCAGGCGACGCGTGACCGCCTCGGTCAATCCCAACTGGGCGCCGCTTTGCTGGACGACGGTATTGGCGGCAAGAGTCTTCGACAAGTGGTCGAGGGATTTCAAGGCGGCGTTCGCAGCGCGCTTGGCCAGGGTATCGTTCGCTGGCGGCGTGGGATCGAGATCGTCGTCTGTCAGCCAGATGCGGCGATCGGGCAGCGCTATGGCCTGAGGTTGTGTCGCCAGACTGTCGATCGCAATGTGGTACGCCGCTTCTTCGGGAAGCGCATTGGGAACCAAGGCGTTTAAGGCCTCCTGTTCCGCGTTCATCATGACGCCTGCGAAACGAAGCGATCGTTGTTCAATATCAAAGGAGATCTTCCCGGCGAGATCAGCGGGCAATTGCGCTTTGAAATCGACTGCCGGAGGAAGCTTGTCCAAGGGGGCGGTGAAAACAGGCTCATAGAATTTCACCGCCAGGCGGGGAAGTCGGAACAATTCGTCTATTGGGCCGGCGGGATTGCCGGCGGCCTGGAGCGCCAGCCGCTCGGCGTCTGTCATCACTCCAATGAAGCCAAGCTTTTGAGTCGTTGAATTGTACCGAATGGGGAGCGAAGGCCGATCCCCTGGCAAGATCACGCCTTCCGGTAACGCAACCTCGATTTCAAAGGCTACATAATCATCAGCCGCCGACTGTGACCGCTCGAACAACTCTCCGATCGCGTTTGTATAGGCTGAGTTCTCTGTAACAGTCGCCGGTAACTCGTCGCTCAGCAGGATCGTTCGCTGCGCCTCGCTCATCAGACCGGTAAAGCGAAGCGTCCCGCCCGGTTCGTCATAGTGGATCGGGATGTGGTTCGGAGCGGCGGTTATCACGGCAGGGAATGTGAAACCCTGTGGCAACCCTTGCACAGGCGCTTCCAAAGTTACGCTTCCTCGCAACGTCTTCAGGAATGTTATTGCGGCAAGTTCGTCGCGATTCAGTTTTTGCAGCAGAGAAGTCAGCAGCGCGCTAAGGCCGTCTACGTCCGTCGGCGGCGTCACCGCGAAGAAATCATACTGCGCCGGGTCATATTCAGCCTGGATCGCCTGCAACTCCTTACGCAGTGTGGCGAGAAAACGAGCGGCGTCAGCTTCTTTCACCGCGGCCTTCGCGGAGCGATCGGCCGCCAGCAGCCAGTTGAGTTCATCGGGCGTGAAACCAGCGGCTTTGACGTGATCGACCTTCTCGACAAAACTCCAGGCCGCCTCCGGGCTGGAAAAACGCAGGATGTCCTGCCCGAAAATTTTCAGGATAGTCTTCCACTCTTCCGCCTTGAATTTCAGCAGTTTGGACAACCACGCGTGACGCCATAGGAACGAAAGATTGCCGAGCGTCAGGTCGTCGATGATATAGAGAGCGCCGTCGGAAGCTCTGGTCAGTTCCTTGAGAAGCGCCAGGTCGTCTTCACGAACGCCCAGCGCCGCAATCGCGACAGGATGATGCGCGCTGATGGTCTCACCCGCCGGTAAATCGCCAGTGTCAGGGTCGAGGTTGAATGCCGGGTCGAGAGGATTGATCAGTCGCTTATTCAGAAACAGGCTTTGGTAAAGGGCGTCCTCCCTCTTCTCGTGTAGCCTGGTGAAACGGGTCTCGGTGTTCAGGTCGCCGAACAGGGCGCATACCTGTTCAACAGTCGTTTTCGCTCCCAGGCGATTTCTCAGCCGGCTGAAATAGAAGAGGTCGACCAGGAAAGACTCATTGAGCGCCCCGGCGCCGATGCGGGGGTGGCGAATAACCAGGTCGAGTTCCCACATCTTCCAACCTTTCAGTTTTCGCCATAAACGCAGGAACCGGTGGATTCGATCGAGCTTCGTGGCGTCTAAAACCTGGATGACCTTCTTGTCAGTGTCGCAGGAAGGGTCCAGGTGATGGATGGCGATGTCGCCCGCCGGATTGATGAATTGCAGATCGAGCAGAGCCAGCAGATCGTTGTATTCGAGGCTGGTTTTCCGGAGGAAGTTCTTGACGTTGCCCACTCTACTGAGCCAGTCGGCCCCTGTTTCCCCCCACAGCGTCCGCTGGCCGGCGACCCTAACGTCGGCCGTCAGAATCAGGCGCTTCTCGTCAAAAGCTGCGTCCGGATCAGCGCTGATGCCGAAATACTCGGCGGCAATCTCTCCGTCGGTCGCATTGTTCGGCGCGGTTGATCCCCGCAGGGCGCCCATCAGGTCCCAGCGCTGGAGGTTGGTTTTTTGAAACGCCGCCCGGACCTCCTCGGCAAACAGGTCGAACGGGAGCTCAAGTGGGTATCTCGCCTCGCGCAGTTTTTCATACGCCCACGGATTGACGTATTGCGGGTAGGCTCGCAACTCGGCGGCGCTGGCCTTGGTGTTGCGCAATACTTCTGCAAAAAAGTTGAGCGACGGCGGCTTCTTCTTCAAGCGATAAGTTACGTCGTCGCCGTGCGCGACCCAGTGGTCGGGGTCCGCGGGATCTACCTGCGAGAGTGAGAAATCAGCGCCGAGGCTGATCCCTTGCGCGGCAAATGCGGCGGCCACAGCGGCTTTAGCGGCTGCTGCGGCGGCGGGTATGGCTGTGAAGCCTGGTAATTCGAGATCGTTCTCCCCTGAATTATCTACTGCGGCTTCGAGTACTTCGCAAACCACGTCAATGTAAGGCAAGGGAGTCAGCGCGTTTTCGCAATTCAGTTCTAGGAAGCCCAGGTCGGGGCGGCGGGCGAACAGAATGTCCTTGACCGGTTCGCCGTCCTTCCCTTTGCGGCCTTTGAGGAACATCAATAGATCGGCGAAATATGCCGCGGGACTGAGCGCCGATCGGCAATGCTCACACTCGCAGATATCGCCGGTCTTAAACAGGTTGCTCCAGTTGGGGAATTTCGAAAGCGCATCGTTATTATTTTTCAGTACCAGGGGCAGGCCTTCGGCATCCAGCCCCTTCAGATCTGCGACGATCGTCAGGGCGGCGGCGTGCGTATCCGCGGCCTTGTTCCAGGCGAGAGTTGCGGTCTCGGCGCTGAAGCCGGGCTGACCCGCATAGCGTCGCACGAACTCGCTTTTACCCATACGATAGATTTTCTGGGCGGAATGCAGGTCGTCCGCCAGCAGCGCATCCACAGCTTCGAATGTCGGGGCGAGTTTAAACACTCGCTGCGTTGCTTTGACCTCCAGCCGGAACGCCTGATCGTTCGCCAATTCCCGGAAATCGGGGAGTACGCTGGTGTTCATGAATTCATCCACCGGCGTGCCGAGCAGTTCGAAGTTTGAGTGGCCGTCCAAAAATCGCCGAAGATCATTCGCCCTCCGTAGGCCCCTGGCGCCGCCATTCTGCAAGGCCCGTTCGATGCCGCCCACGAAAGCGGTCGTCGGAAAGGCTTCGCGAAACTGGCGCGCGAGCAATCTTCCGTATACTTCCGCCTCCGGTAATTGCGTCTCCAGGGCGATCTCTCCTACTTCAATGGGAATGTTGATCTTGCCGGTGGCGTGTCTATCCTGAACCAACGTGACCCACTGCTCTTCGCTCCTTTTCGCCAGGGGGCGAATCTGCTGGGGGCGGCTAACACGAAACTCGCTCTTAAGCATGCTGACGACCGAAAAATCTGACTGCGCCAATTCGGCCAATTGAAACGAGGCGCTCAGGTTGGAAATCTCCGCATCCGTGAAGGACGAATCATTTTCCAGCGCGCCGAACAGTTCCGACGTAAACGCCTTATGTTCGTTAAACAGGCGCGCAAAGGCTTCCTGCTTCGCCGCGACGGTAATCCCGGCGTCTTCAAGCGCCGACCCGACGAAAGTAGGATTGGTCCTTCCGCCTATCAACCGGCCGGCGATGAGCCTCAGGAACGCTTCGATCCAGCCATCAACATTGTCACGGAAGGCTTCCGAGATCTCCTTCTGGTTAAACCCGCGATTCATCGCCTTGCGCACGGCGGCGGCGTTGAGCGACGGCAGCGCATCCAGGATCGCTTGCATTTGTTGTGTCAGACTTTGATCTTCGGCGAACTGATAAAACGAACCACCCAGCAGAACGAACCAGAACTCCGCCTGGAGATCCGTTCGTGCCAATCGATGCGCCAGCGCGAAACGGGCGAGCGATGTTTTATCGAAGCCCGTTTCGCCGGAGAGGAAACTCAAATCCTGATGTTCCTGGTCTTCTTCCAATGCCACAATCGTCAGGCCATCGAGTATAGGCGCAAGCGCGTATCCGATTTTTTCAAACAGCGATGGTGGCTGAACGATCTCGGCCGGAATGACGATATCCACCTCCGCCACAATGGGCGCATTGAACAGCACCGGCGAGGCGACCAAGTAAGAACCACCGGCGGCAAATGTCCTGACGACGAGGTCCGCATTGGCTTTCTCCGCTCTGAGAAATCGATCCGCGCCATAATCGATCTGGTAAACGCCCTGGCTGTTGGTTTGACTTTGGCCCAATACCTGTTCACTGCGCAGATCGCGGTCGAAGGCGGAGACGATGACGCCGACGGCTGGAAATCCGTCGAAGAAGCGAACCGTTCCCTTCACGATGTATGTAAGCGGCTCTTCGGCGGCGCTGGCCAGCTCATTCACCAGACTGTTCAACGCATTCGCCGTCGTTTCATCAACGTCTCCGCTGGTGGCAATACGCTGCTCTCTCTGAAATAGGCTGATTGCTCTGCGCGTGGTCTCACCATAGATAGAATCGATCTGCTCGCGCTTCAGCGCGACGGAGATCTCCCGCCGCGCGACTTGGTTGCTTCCCAGGATAGCCGCTCGGTCGAGGAGAAGTTGCAGCGTGGCCTGCAAATCGCCGACGGCGGGACCTTGCATTTGTGGCTTTAAGGGAAATGTGATCTTGTTCATGGTGAATGTCCTTGTTGAGTATGGTCGGCCGCGAGGTATTCATTCGGTTAAAATGTACGAGTAGCATGGCTGAAGGATGAGCTTCCATCCGCTTCACGACTTTCTGCTTGAACAATGTAGAATTTAGACTCCTACCCAGCTACAGCCTGGCTGTTTTATTAGGCCAACGTTTAATCGACGTCTGGGCGATCCGAGTTATAGCCCCTTGATCGTGAATTACCTGATTGACTCTTTGCCAGCGCTCTGCTGGTCAGTTGAATTTGTCGTTCATGTCGTTTGACAAGGCTGTTTCTCCTTTTGGTTTGTGATTCGTTACAAAGACTCTTTTTCAGATTGTTCCTGCGTTTGCTGATCACCATTAGCGACCGCCTGTCATACCAAGCAGCCCGTGGGCCGTCCAAGGGGGCGCCAAGTGTTGAAATAGGTCAAACCTTTGCAATACATCCTGCATCAGCCGTAATAGGCCGAGTGGGTCCTCACTGGTTTCCGGTGGGCTTCCTTGGATTACGATGGGATTGTCATCTCTAAATTCTACACGATTGCGCGATCGCCTCTCACTTCTTCTTTGTTCCTCCTCTACCTCAATGACATTGCCGGTCTCATTAAGGAGAGCTTTATCTATTTTCTCAGGTAGGTTAGTGCTAGAATAATCTTGAAACACTTCTGTGATATTGGAGACCCTCATTGCCTTTTTGCTTAGTCCGTAAGCAGTGCCCAGATAGCCTAGCTCAGCAAATGGAAACATCAGGTCGGACTCGTACTTCGTTTCATTAAATTCGTTAACCTCTTCTGCTTCAACTGGATGATCCATTCCCAAAAAGTGGCCAATTTCGTGAGCTGACACAGCCGCATCATTCCCTGCGCTTTTTTTTATTTGAATGATGCCATTGAGTGAATAGCCTCGCGCGGCGCCAGCACTCTCTCCTATATTAGCTAAATATTCACTGGAGAACTGTCTGTTCGATAAAATCTCAAATGTAACTTCGCCAGAGGATTCGCTATTCACCCGCGCGGATTTTTTTGTCTCAAACGTCGCGGACGAGAGCTTCTTCACGCGGATATCAAAATGTATTGAATAGACGTCGTCGGCGCCATCATCGAGTTTGTACGCGAATTTACCGGACAGATTATTAAAATATCCGGCGCCTTCCGTCGCCAATTTGAAATCTTGTTTTGCTGTGTCCTTTACGTAAACGGTCGCGTGAAATGTAATCCTTTTCCTTTGTTCGTCTACCGTTAACACGGGGCTGGTTCCGCCGGGATCGTTGAATTTCAAGGGATTGCCATAGGCATACATCTGCAAGTTAATACCGCCCGCGAGAGATTGCGGATCCGTCGCTGTCCACCTTCCCAACCAACATGAATAGTATCGCGCACCGTGGTAACACAGCCCGGTATCTTCATCCTTCTCCTTCCCTGTATACCGATATCGCTTCAGACTCACTTCCGCGGCCGAGCGTGCGGCCCTGTAAGCTGAAGTCCCATAAGGATGATATTCCTCATAGGAAAGGATGTCGGCCTGATCATCGACCTCCAACAAGGCTGACCCGAGGTGATTACTCAGTTGAAAGCGGTGACTCTGGGGCGCCGCATCGTCATTTCCCTGGGCGCGCGTGTCAATTTGCGCAATGCGTCGCTGGGTGTCCATGACGTGCAGCGTTTCCCTCTCCAGCGTCACCGTGGTACCGTCGCCGTTGTACTCTCGATATACCTCTAAGCCACCTAAGTAGATTCGCTCATTGCGGCGTGTAGGCGTGGATCCGGCTACTGCCGCTCGCTCGGTCACCTTACGCGTTCGCCCACCCGCAGCGTCGTACACATAGTAGGTCGTTTCCGGCGCGCCGCCATTACTCACCACCTGCTGGGAAGACGCCTGCAACTGATCCTTGAAATCCCACTGCATGAGCGGGAGGTGTGGCATCGTCGTCATATTGCCATGCGCATCGTAGGTATAAAGGGCTGAAAACTCATTTGCGCCATCGCCAGGCAGGCTGGTGGCAAGCATTCGGTTACTATCATCGGCATATTGGTAGCGGCGAGTCCATCGCTCTACGGCCCCGCCGACGTGCCTCATGCCAAGGATGTTGCCTACGCCATCGTAAGCGTACTCCTCCACATACCGCTGCAGCGCTTCAGGGCTGTTGGGAAATGGAATACCGATGATCGGGTTGAATTCGGTTGCGTCCCGCTGGAAGTTATTCTGCGCGGCGTGCTCGCGTCCTTCGGCCCGAATCAGGCGATAGAGCGCGTCGTATGTGTAGTCGTTGTGAGGCTCTACCTGAGTATTGCCGAAGAAAACCGTCTGCTGAGCATCGTCCCGAATCGAGGTAATGTTTCCTACCGGGTCGTAGGCGTAATTCAGGTCTTGCAGATTGCGGTTATCCCGGTGGCGCGCTGTATGCAACCGAGTCAACTGAAATGTGTCGGGATCGTAGTCGTATGTAGTAGTGAAGTTGGTCCCGTCGGTGGTTGCGTAGGTAATCCGTTCCCGTTGTCCCCGCGCATTGTAATCAATATCGGCCACAAACGGCGTACCCTGGTCTGCGCCCTGAAGCCGAACCGCCATCTGTTCCAGCAAGTTGGCCTCGTTGTAGGTGGGCAGTGTCACGCTACTGTCGGGCGTGGTGATCGCAACCGGACGGTTGAGCGCATCGTAGGTTGTTTGACTGAAGAAGACCTCGGCCTCCAAAGCCGGGTTCAGACTCCAATCGGCTGCGTCTCTGTAATTGACAAGCAATTGGCGAGAGCTACGCAGTAGGTTGCCTTTGAAATCGTAGGCTTCGCTCGTTACCACGCCTGCTCCATCGAAGACCTGAAACACGCGGCCTCGATGATTGAGCGCCTCGCCCTGGCCTTCGCCATAGACCGTGCGCTGGAACAGAATCTCCCGGCCAGGATCGGCCGCATCGGCTCCTGTCACGAACGACCGCGCAGGGCGGCGCAATTCGTCATACTCCGCGCGAAAGGAGTGTCCCCGGCTGTCCCAACTGCGGATCGGATTACCGCTGATGTCGGCCAGCGTCCGGCGTTCGCCCGCGTCCATCCTATTTTCGTAAAGCTTGCGACCCGCCACGTCGTAACCCGTCGCCGGCGGGTTCCCGTTGCCCTCTACCAGATAGGCCATCGCCACATTGCCTCGGTCGTCGATAATGCGCAGCGGGTTGCCTTCGATATCCTGCTCGGTGCGGGTCCGGAACTGGCCGTCGGGGCCGTTGTGGGCGACGCTCAAGAAGGGACGGCCCAGCGAATCAAAGTGGACGATGCCGGGCGTGTCAGCGTGCGCGGCGGCCTTGATCGCAGCGCTGGCTTCATCCTGTCGCCGTTGGGCATTGGGCCATCTTGCGATCGCTTCTGCCGCATGGGCGGGATCAGTGCGCAAGGCGTGCCAGGTGAGCAGGTAGTCGTCATCGGGCAGACGGCGAAAATAATCGCCCACGTCCGGGTCGGCGGCAGGGTTCATCAACACCGTATCGTTGACGTCGTAAATGGTATGCCGCCAGGGATCGAAGATGACCTTCTCCCAGGTGTGATTTGGGTGAAGGGTTGCAATGACTCGCCCAACCGGATCGTAGAAGAGCGTCGGGCTGACGCCGACGGTAACGCCGAACTCGAACGCGTGGTCGGCGCTGAAAAACGGTTCGTACTGCTTAACCGGATTGCCCTTGTTGTTGAAAATGGTCCAGCCGCTGGTCGTCCAGCGCCGACTCACGGTCTCGCCGCCTTCTGCAACCGGCCCCGGTTCGGCCTGCGCCTTGTTTTGAATGATGCGGCCAAAGCCGTCCGAATAGGCCAGACTGACCTGGACTGCGGTCTGCTCACCATCGCCCAGGTCGCTGACGTGGGC
>Ga0154003_1000118_pt1 | contig 23704 bp, 12 predicted proteins | sample TSFL087MetaG_FD_104679 | JGI IMG/M metagenome (GOLD analysis project Ga0154003, IMG submission 104679) | Attine ant fungus gardens microbial communities from Florida, USA - TSFL087 MetaG | ecosystem: Host-associated > Fungi > Mycelium > Unclassified | place: USA: Florida, Lake Talquin State...
CACGTTCTCACCAGGCTGGGAGACAACCGCGGGGCTTTCGAGCGCGAGGCCCGCGCGGCCTTGAACTGGGTCAATAATATCGGAGAAGTTTCAGTAATGCGGCGCGACGAGGCGTTAATTGGCCGCCGCTGATAGTCCGAGCGTTTAGCCGTTTGCCAACTCGCTGGCCGGTCAGCGGTTCAGTGTTTCCGGCAGTGACCGCATGAATTCGCGGACGGACGCGATCTGGTTGCTCTCCGAAATGAACTCGAAGTCAGCGGCGCTGACAGAGAGCGTTCGCGGGTCACGTGACGCGCCGACGCCCGCGTGCAGCGTCGGGCATTCGTCAATCAGCGCGAGCAGTGCGGCCCACGCCGGCATGTCCAGGGTCGCAATCACATCCAGCGCGTCCCGGGCGCGCCACGGCGCGCCGGCTTGCCAATGTTTCGCCATCTTGATGCGAAGCGCATCCAGCCCAGCCTGAATCTCGCGGTCGTTACATCGCGTACGGTCCAGGACTGCGATCAGTTGTTCCGCCGCGTACATGCTGACTTCGCAATGAAGGACCGTCCACCCGACCTGGAACACGCTGACAAGGTCGTGATCGATGAGGAAGGAGATGGGCGGCGGCGTCGCATTCGCCGGGAGCCAGTGCGGTGGCCAGTTTTCCAGGCCAAGGTTGCAGATCGCGATGGCAGCGTCCGACGCCTCCAGCGCCGTAAAGGGCCGCGCCTGGATGGAACATCCGGCCATGAGCGTGTTCGCAAGATAGGCGAGTTCCTCGTTCCTCGCCGAATAGGCGGTATGGTCCTGGTCGAACGCGAACTCCAGGCGCGATCGGATATGGCCAAAACGTGGCGCGCGCCCATCTGATCCGTTAGGCAACGATCGAGGCGGCTGCGCGAGGATCCCCGCATCAAGGAGCACCTCGAAGACCGCGGCGACCGCCTCCGCGAAGTCCTCAGGGATGGGCGGATCAGTCGTCGCTTCTGATCCGGCCGCCAAAAGCCCAGGTTCGCTTGACGCGCTTTTGACGTCCTCCGCTCTCTTCTCGTCGATGGCCCGGAAATATGCGCCCGCTAGCGGGTTGGCTGGCGGCGCGGCGTCGCTCCCGAGCCGAAGCTCTCGTGACATCTGTAGGAACGCGCGGGCCTCCGCGGGCGTCACATACCCCTGTTTCTCCCGGCGTCGTTCACGATCGACCGCCAGATCGAACATGGCTTGATCCCCCTCGGAGAGGAGGTCGTCCAGCCCATCGATCTCGCGCCCGGAGTTTGAGAGCGCACGGCAGCCCTGCATCACTTGATGGAAGTAGTCGGGATGCCACGCGTCGAGGGACGTCATGACCTCGACGATCGCCTCCCAGGAGTCGGCGCGCTTGGCCAAGAGCAGGTAGCCGCCGACGTCGAATTTGAGCCCATCATCAAATACGCGAATCGCGTCCGCGTAGAAGGTGATCAGTTCTCCATCCGTCGTCTCATAGGGCGTAACCGCCGCAACGTCGTAGACGAGAGCGTGCTGCGCGAGCCCGGCGATCACGAGGTCGACGTCCATCTCCGCGAGTTTCTGCGCCGCGGCGGCGCCGCCGGATTCCACCAGCACTTCGAGCCACACGCCGAAACGGTCGGCGTCGAACTGCTCGTCCCAGCCGGCTTGGGCGGCGCGCCACAAGTCGAGATCAAAAATGCGCGCCAACTGCTCCGGCGTCGCCAGCGCCACGATCTCGCCGCAATCCTCAAGCCCACAGGTCTGAATGACTCGGTGAAGCAGATCGGGCCGCAGTCGGGGGACGACCTGCTCGAGGCTTGGCATGTTCAGAATGCGATCGAGCAGACCACGCCCGTCTGTCGCATCGCGCCGCGCTGGCTTGTCGCCGGGCCGATCCGACTGGTCGGTACACGGAGTGTGTGATTGCGAGGCGTGCAAAAAGCTGTTCATGCGAGTTTCTCCTTTGTGCTGAGATGAACCGGATGAAATACTTGCCCGAAGGCGCCACTGAGCATCGAATCTACTTTCATTGAGAGCTCTCTCTGTGTGGAGCGCGCGTCTTCTTCGTCTCTGAAGTTAGCCCGCGATATCATCTACAGTGGGAAAATTCAGGCAAGTTTTTGATGGTGTTTTTTGAGGGCCTAAAACCTGCATTCCGAGCAAGACTTTGGTATAATAAAATTGTTAAGGAAGGCTTATATCGCGAATTCGAATTCGCTCCTCAGCGCGAATCCACTCCCCGTATGACACGCAGGCGCGTTTCGCATCCAAACGAAGCGCGAAATGGCTAGGGTACTAGGTCCATCTGACGGAAACCTTTGGTATGCCTCTCAAATGTGCGGATGAGGCGACCACTGCTCACTGTCCAGAGCTTGATCGTCTTGTCAAAACTCCCTGAAGCGATCGTCTTTCCGTCAGGGCTGAAGGCGACGGATTCGATCCGAGCGCTATGCCTCACGATTGTGTGGATAGAACTACCGGCGCTCACGTCCCAGAGTTTGATCGTATTGTCGGCGCTCTCTGAAGCGAGCGCTTTCCCATCAGGGCTGAAGGCGACGAACGCGACGGAACCGCCAGGTTCCTTCTACCTCATTGCCGCGCATCTCCCACCCACAGCTTGACAGTCTTGTCCACACTCCCCGAAGCGATCGTCTTGCCGTCGGGAGAGAAGGCGACTGAAGTGACATAATCGGCGTGCCCTTTGAGTGTGGCCAACTCCTGTCTGATCGGCTCCTGTATAGTCTGGGCGTCCCACGCTGAGGCGAGAGGCAAGAGGGCAAGGCCGGCAAGAAAATATCCGAGCCGGGCGCTCGACCTTTTTTCACGTTGTTTTTCCTGCATAGATGATACCTCCCGACTAAACTCTTCAATCAATTTGTGAACCGTTTTCGGCCGGGATTACTTTCTGCGGATGAATACAAAACCGCCGGAGTCGTGGCCTGAGTTGCGCAGCGGGCTATACTCCGGCGTCTGATCCGATTTGCCCGCCACCGGCTCCTTGACGAATCTGAAGAACAGTTCTTCAGCGGTGAACACGGGCGTATCCATCTGGCGCAATCCGCGCAGCAGGGCGTTCGCGAAAACTGAATGACCGCCGCCTCCGCCATCCTCCACCGGCTCGTTGCCGCCGCTCGCCATCAAGATCCGCGAGGTTCCCTGCATCATCTTCTCGAGATACCTTTCCCGCTCCGCCGGAGTGGTCAATCTCACGGGGGTTTCACGGACAATTGCGCCGGAATAGCAACTGTCGGAGATGATCAGGATGTGACGGGCGCGAATCCCACGAATATTGGTCGTCACATCATCGGCGCTGATCCAGTTGGCGTTATCCGTTTCTCGCGCGTCCACCGGCAGCCAGTACGCCTTGTTCACGTCACGGTCGAAGAAACCGTGCCCGGCGTAATAGATCAGCAGATGATCCTGATCAGTGAGGCTTCGCCGGTGTTCGTTGATGGCGGTAATAATTTTTTCGCGGCTGGCGTTGAGCAGGACTTTGGTCTCAAAGCCGTATAATTCGCGAATCACACCGGCTACTTTTTCGGCGTCATTGACGGCAGTTTTCAACGCTCCCAGATGCTGATAGGCGTTGTTGCCGATCAGCAGCGCGACGTACCTGCCTGAGGGCGCTGTCAATTCCGGTTCGCGGCGGATGCTAAAGTTCTCCGTCGCCTGATTGCCGTGGATGTCAGTCGCCGTGACCGTGATCCGGTTGTCGTTGATTGCGAGCGGAACTTCGGCTGAAAAGTTCCCCCGGGCGTCGAGTCGCGCCACCACGCCTTGCGCGACAACTTTGCTCACACCCGAATCATCGAGCGCCTGGCCCGTAATGATAATCCTGCTCGCAGTGGACCTGGGGCCGACGCCTCGGGTCAGTGGCGGCGAGGTGATTACAATCTTCGGAGCAGAGGTGTCTTTGGGCGCCGTTGTTTGGCTGCTCAATGGAGCAGACGTGACCTGGGGCGCTGGATTCTGGCCGCTCAATTTGGCGGCGACAACGTTGGGCTGATTGAAGCGTGACTTAAATTGAGCTTCATCATATACCTGATTGCCCGCGCGCCAGGATATGTACTTTGCGGCTCCTGCAGACGACACATAATAGTTGTCGGGAGTGAAAGCGATCCAGGCGCCGTCTTTGAAATGGGTGAGCGAAACCAGCAGGTTTCTAGTTTCGGTTGACCAGATTTTTACTGTAGCATCGAAACTTCCCGAAGCAAGCGTCTTTCCGTCCGGGCTGAAGGCGACGGAGGAGACAGTAGAGCTATGCCCTCCGAATGAGTGGATGAGGCGGCCGCCGCTCACATCACAGAGATTTAAACCCTGGTCTCTGCCTCCAGAGGCGAGCGTCTTCCCGTCCGGGCTGTAGGCGATGGAATTGACACTATCACTCTCCCCTTTAAATGAACGGATGAGGCGGCCGCTGCTCACATCCCGGAGACTGACCATCGTGTCCCACCCACCAGAAGCAAGTGTCTTCCCGTCCGGGCTGAACGCCACGGATTTGACTCCCGATCTATTCACCTTAAATGAGCTTATGAGGCGACCGTTGCTCACATCCCATAGCTTGACCGTATTGTCATTGCTACCCGAAGCCAGTATTTTCCCATCCGGGCTGAAGGCGATGGATAAAATAGGATAGATGTGCCCCGTGAATGAGCGGATGAGGCGGCCGCTGCTCACATCCCAGAGCTTGCCCGTATCGCTAATGCCAGTTTTGCCACCGCCATTCGAGGCGAGCATCTTCCCGTCCGGGCTGAAGGCGACGGAAGAAACACCATTGCCATGCGTCTCGATTGAGCGGATGAGGCTGCCGCTGCTCACATCCCAAAGCTTGACCGTATTGTCAAGGCTACCCGAAGCCAGCATCTTCCCGTCAGAGCTAAAGACAACTATTTCAACCTGATGGCTATGCCCCTCGAATGAGCGGATGAGGCGGCCATTGCTCAATTCCCAGAGCTTGATGGTCTTGTCATTGCTCCCCGAAGCGAGCGTCTTCCCGTCCGGGCTGAAGGCGACGGAATAGACAGCAACGCCATGCTCATTTTGTATAAGAAGCGCCGGTTTTGATGATTCTTGCGCCCGGGCAATACCATACATCAACAACACCACAGTCGTTAGCGCGGGCAGTATTGAGACAGCGCCCCTGGATATAAGCTGAAACATTGACGCATCAGCGAAATTGATTAAGGTGATCTTCATCATTCAACCTCCGATATATGTCTGGTAGCCAGCGGATCGGCCAATTCAAACCGCGCGCAGGCTTCACCAAAGTAAATATCATCCCCCGCCACAGCCATCTCACGTCGGTAAACTCGTCAACCTAAAACTGAGACTGCGATTGAAGTTGTTCAGGCGAGATTAGGCCACGAGCCGTCTGGCGATAAATTAGTGCGTCAAGCATTACCTCCCGGATGCTGTCCTGAAATTGTAGATTCCTGAATCAGAGATTTGAAGGTCAGATGTGTAACTTTGAGAAGATACCCCCTTTTTTGTGAGATAGTCCTTTTGACGGACAGCAGTCGCACACTTCCCTGCTTCCAAAATGGCAATTCCGAGGTCGAATTCTTGTCCTGCCAGGTCAAAATGCCCTGTAACTGTCGCAATGATTCCTCTATAATCCCCCTGCCATGCCATTTCGCCTTCGTGTTCAGTCGTAGTTCCTCAACACAACTCAGCATGAAGCAGGCAGCTTTCCGATCCTGTTGTGAACCTTTTCAGTAGCAAGTAGCCATGATGACATTTCCCAATCATCTCTTTATCAGTTACGCCCACATAGACAACTACCACGATCCTGCCGCCTCGCATGGCTGGATTGATCTGCTGCACGAACGGCTGGAGATTCGGCTGGCGCAATTGCTGGGGCGCAAACTCACCATCTGGCGCGACCGCAAAATCCAGGGCAACGATGTTTTCAACCAGACAATCCACATCGAGCTGGGTAAGGCGGCGATTCTGCTTTCGGTCGTCACCCCGCGTTACATTGCTTCCGCTTCCTGCCAGGACGAACTGAACACGTTCATTCAGCTCACGCCACAGACCGGCGGCTTGCAACTGGACGACAAACACCGCGTCTTCAAGGTGGTCAAAACGCAAGTGCCATTGGAAAAACAACCGCCTGAGTTGCAGCAATCGCTGGGCTATGAATTTTATCAACTCGATCAGTCTTCCGGGCGTTTCCGCGAATTCGACCACGAGATCAGCGCCAGAGGCGAGAAAGATAAACGTTACTGGGACAAGTTTGAAGACCTTGCCCAGGACATCAAACTCCTGCTTGAACGGATCGAACAGCCCGATGCGGCGCCTCCGCCCGCCGGCGGAAAAACGATCTATCTGGCCGAAACGACTTCCGATCTGGCGGACCATCGCGACAAGGTTCAGCGCGAGTTGCGCCAGTTCGGCCACACCATCTTGCCTGACCAGCCTTTGCCGACCAGCAAACCTAAGCTCGAACAGTTGGTGCGCGGCTGTCTGCTACGTTCGCGGTTGTCAGTTCACCTGATCGGCGAACATTACGGGTTTGTGCCTGACCAGGAACCCGAACGTTCGGTGATCTGGCTGCAACAGGATTTGGCCAGGGAACGCGGCGTCGATGCCGAGTTCTCGCGCTTGATCTGGCTGCCGCCGGGCTTGGATCCGAAGGACGAGCGGCAGCGCCGTTTCATCGAGACGCTGCAAAACGCCTTTCACTCGACCAACGGCTCCGATCTGGTTCAAACCAAGATCGAAGACCTGAAGACGATCATTCAAGAAAAGCTCAATCCGACGCCCAAACCCACCGCCTCCAAAAAAACGGACGATGGGTTAAGGCGTGTCTACCTGGTTTGTGACCAGCGAGACCTGGAAGTAATAGGGGCGTTGTACACATACATTCACGGTGAAGGCTTCGACGTGCTGCTGCCCGAGTTTGACGAAAACGCGATGCAGGCGGACAAGCAAAACATGCTAGATTGCGACGCGGTGATGATCTATTACGCAAGCATTCCTCAAATTTCGGTGACCACACGGCTGCGGAACCTGACCGGGTTTGGTCGCACGCGCCCGCTGGCCGGCGCCGGCGTGTTTGTGACAGGCAAGGAAACTGCGCAAAAGAATCTCTTCGAGACTCACGAAGCCATCGTCATCAAAAACTTCGGCGCGTTCGATCTGGGAAAACCTCCGGAGAAGCTGAAAGAGTTTCTGAGACTAGCGAAAGGAGGCGCGAAATGAGCAACCGGATGTTGGACCAATCCACCGAATCCGCTGTTTTGATCAATCCGTTTCCGGGCTTGCGTCCTTTCGAGTTTGACGAGAGCCATCTGTTCTTTGGCCGCGATGGTCAAAGCGAGCAGTTGATCGCCAAGCTGGCCGCGACGCGCTTTCTGGCCGTCGTCGGCGCGTCGGGCAGCGGCAAATCCTCGTTGGCGCGCGCCGGGTTATTGCCGGCGCTCTACAGCGGGTTTATGCCCAGCGCCGGGTCGGGATGGCGGATGGCTGTGATGCGCCCAGGCAACGATCCGCTGGGCAATCTGGCGCAGGCGCTGAACGAGCCGGACGTGTTCGGTTCCGACGACGAAGCGAACCGCGCGTTGCAGATCGCCATCACCGAAGCGACGTTGCGGCGCGGAAGCCGTGGCTTGGTCGAATCCGTTCAGCAGGCCAATCTGCCCATGACCGAAAACCTGCTGGTAGTCGCCGATCAGTTCGAGGAGCTTTTCCGCGTCGAACAGGGCGCGCAGGACGCAGAGCGCGAAAATGACCGGGCCGCCTTCGTCAAACTGCTGCTCGAAGCCAAACAGCGCCGCGAAGCGGGGCCGAACATTTACGTCGTGCTAACCATGCGGTCGGATTACCTGGGCGATTGCGCGCAATTTTGGGACTTGCCCGAAGCGATCAACGAGGGGCAATACCTCATCCCGCGTCTGACCCGCGAACAGCGCCGCGAAGCCATCACCGGCCCGATCTTCGTCGGCGGCGCTGAAGCCACGCCCCGCTTGATCAATCGCCTGCTCAACGACGTGGGCGACGATCCCGACCAGTTGCCTATCCTGCAACACGCGTTGATGCGGACGTGGGATGAATGGCAGGAGAAGCGGCTCAAGCTGAAAGTGGACGGAGTGGAACGTTGGCACCGCGAGGCGCACGCGGGCGAAGCGCTCGATCTGTGCTGTTACGAAGCCATCGGCGGAATGGCGGACGCGCTCTCACTGCACGCTGACGAAGCATTCAAAGAATTGCCCGACAAACGTCATCGGGAGGTTGCCGAAAAGGTATTCAAGGCGCTGACAGAGAAAGGACCGGACACCCGGGAAATCCGCCGCCCGGCGGCGCTCGCCGCGTTGTGCGCAGTGGCTGACGCCGGCGAAGCGGAAGTCAAACAGGTGATCGAAACCTTTCGCGCGCCGGGCCGCTCGTTCCTGACGCCGCCCATGGGTAAGAATCTGACGACGGAATCGCTGATTGACATCTCGCACGAGAGCCTGATGCGCAATTGGCAGCGGTTGAATGAATGGGTCGAAGAGGAAGCCAAATCGGCGCGCATCTATCGCCGCCTGGCCGAGACCGCCGGGTTGTATCTGAAAGGCGAGGCCGGGTTGTGGCGCGATCCCGATCTGCAACTGGCGCTCGATTGGCAGACCGTCGCTCGGCCCAGTCAACACTGGGCCGAGCGATACGATAAGGGCTACGAGGCGGCCATCGCCTTCTTGGAAAAGAGCGCGGCTCAGCGCGCCGCTGATCGGGAAGCCGCCGAACGCCAGCAGCGCGAAGAAGCGGAGCGGGTCAAGCGCGAATTGGCGGCGGCGCAGGCGCTGGCCGATGCTCAGCAGCAACGCGCCGAAGAACAGGCCAAACGCGCGGAAGAACAGACCAAAGCGACAACCAAATCGCGGCGACTGGCGGTCGCAATGGTCTTGCTTTTCTTGCTGGCCCTCCTGGCCGCTTGGATAGCCTACTCTTTCTACCGCAGCGCCGAAGCCGAGCGAGCGAGCGCGAATCAGCAACAAATGCGAGCGCATATAAGTGAACTCGAAGCTCTCTTTCAAAAGGGTAACGCCATCACTGCGCAAAAGGATGCCGAGAAGGCTGCCAATGATGCGAAAGAGGAGAGGCGGAAGGCCGAATTGAGAGGGCTCGAAGCCAATAAACACAGGAATTTCGCTCAAAAACAAGCCAAACTCGCTGTTGAACTCCAATATGTAGCCGAAGATAGAGAGCGTTTTGCCGCTGGAATGCTGGAGCGGTTGCAAACCGAAATGGCCAAAGCGAGCCCTGAGGTGCAAGAAATTCTGGCTCGGATCAATCTGCAAAATACAATCAGGCATACCGCGAAAGCGAATAATGTATCGAACAGTTCAGTCGCCTCCGCAAATCGCGCCCAGCCCCGTAAACCCCAGCAGTTTGGCTTGAAGCTTTGGGAGAATGGCGCAACGTTGCGTATCAGGTTTATGGATGGGACTCCTGAGCAACATCAAAAAGTTTTGCAAATTGCTCAAGAATGGAGCAAATATGCCAATCTGCAATTCGAAGCCAATGCTTCTCCCAATGCCGAAATACGTGTCTCCTTTAAATCAACAGGCGGTTATTGGTCATATATTGGCACAGATGCTTTATCTATTCCTGCGACTGAACCAACAATGAATTTCGGATGGATGGAAGAAGGAGCCATCTTGCACGAATTCGGCCATGTCCTGGGACTGATTCATGAAAACCAGAATCCGAACGCAAACCTCCCTTGGAATAAAGAAGTCGTCTATCGTGAGTTGACCGGGCCACCTAATTTCTGGAGTAAACAGCTCGTAGAAAATACCACCTTTGAAAAGTTTGAAGGAATTGAATATAGGGAGTTCGATCCCGATTCAATCATGATGTATGTCTACCCAAGCGCGTGGTTCACAGATGGTCGTAGTCGCGGTGGTAAAAAGGTTTTGTCGGAGAGTGACAAGCGGTTCGCCCGTAGGCTCTACCCCCAAAGCTGATAGGATAGCCTGATTTGGAAGGCCTCTTGCTGTGTTGATACAAACGGGTTGTCTTCCACGATCGAGAGTTTCATGACGCCGTGTGCTGAAACCTCACCTTTCCGGAGGACTCGATCATTTGCAGCGCGAATTGAGCGGAGGTGATGGGCGGAATCTGAAGCTGGCTCCGCGTTTCGCGATCGAGAGCGGTTTCAATCGCCTGGGCCAAGCCCGAGATGTCAATCACCCTTTTGGTCTCTTGTCGCCAGGGGACCAGCGGGACTTTGAGAGTCTCTTTTACGATGCCCTGGCTGTCTCGCAACAGTTTGGAGTAACCGGCGGTCTCATTCGGGTCCAGGCCGAAATGAACGGTCTCTGGTCTCAGGTGAAATTCCACGGTCTTCGCCTCTCCGGCAAATAAGCAGATCAGCACGTTGTCAGAGAGCCGCTCCATGCGCAGCGTTTCGAGAGGATTGTTATTGCCGTCGTAAGCGTCAACCAGCAAACCGGGCCAGCCGGACACCGCAACCGAACGCAACAAAAATCCCGTCACCCGGTCGTGTGGATTCGCGGCCGGGCTTGCTTCATGTCCGCTATCCTGTTCGAGCGCCGCGCTGGTCACTCTGCCGACGCTGAACGCGCCATCGAGCAAACAATCAATCCAGGCGCTGTCGAGTTGGAAGAATCGAATTGATTCCGGCGGCAGCGCGCGCTCGTCCGGCGCGAGATAATTGAACGGCACGCCTCGCAACTTGCTGAGGTCGCGGAACCAGTTTGTGATCTCATCAGGTATCTCTTCGGCCTGCGTCTCCGCCTCATACGCTGGAAGATGCGGATGGAGCAGACGCTGTTCGTCGCGTTTGAGGCAGAGCGCGTGCGAGCGCTTCCAGTTGTAAAGACCCACGGCGAACGGCTTACTCTGTAGCGCCAGCAATCGCCCCAACTCCCAGGCCGCCGCGTAGGAAACATCAAAGAGGCCGTTGGTGGCGTCGTAACGCACGAGCTCATCAGCAGATCTCGCCGGAAGCGGCGTTTCAACCGTGTTCTGGGCCGGGATGAACGGCCCGTGATACCAGGAGACGGTTTTATCGCCTTGCCTGAATCGATGCGATAGCGGAACGTAACCGAGCGCAAGATGCCTTTCCGCCTCGGGAGAATTACTCTTCGGCAGTCTCAACACGCCTGGATCTCGGTTGAGGCCGAGAAGCAATCCTTCGAGGCTCCGATTCTCATCGGCGCAGGCGAAGCTCCAGCTATTGAGACAGACCAGGCGGATCAGGTCGTCATCTCCCGCGTTCTGATAATCGAATCCGTTCGATTTGAATCGCCCCTCGACTGACACCAGGTGTACTGTGCTGACGGCGCCGCGCCGGGGAAGCCTGTTCCCGATGATTACCGCGTTCTCGACCGCGCTTCCGTCCGCGTCTTTGGTCTGCCGCACGTGCGCCAGAAAAGGCAGTTCTTCCGCCGCGGGCATGACGGCCTGAAGCGTCGTCTTTTTCACGTCAATCACAGCAACCTTGTCCCCCAACCGCTGTCCTGGCTCCGGGTCGAAAGCGGGGAACCTAATCCGGCTGTCGGCTTGAGTCTTCAAATCGTTCAGAGTGATTTCGCGCGACTGCGGCTGCTCGTCCTGATCGAAGAGCAGAAGCAACAGCCAGGGGGAGCTCTCGAGACTGGGTTTTACATTGCCCGTCCATGGCTTTCGTTCCCAGGGCAGGGTGCTGCGGGTGAGGATGACATGCGGGATGACATTCGAGTGATCCCCCAGGCTCCCATTCGGAGGAAATACCGAGTAGACGTCTTCGGGCTTCAACTCGAACCGATCCCCGAGCACGAAGAAGCGTCTGGCCGCAGGGAAACTTTTGGAAGGTATCTTCGAGTCCCTCTTCGTGTGGATCTCCTGGCTGACCGAGATCTCGTACTCCCCGGTCTGCAGCGACGGTTTGTGGAACTGTATGAACTCGATTTTGCTGTCAGACGAATTCACCACATTTGCAGTAGCCATCTTTGCACCTTTCTGTTTCAAATGCTGACTATCTTGACAATTCCCCCACCTGAGGAGGGATCGTGAAAACAAACGCGATTGCAGGGGGCGGGTTCATTTCGCCCGCGATCCCCAGATCATTCAGCAGTCTGTTCCTGGCGCTGGTCGTTCCCGGCTCACTCAGGCCGGCGCGGATCGCTTCTCTTCTTGCCTCATCATCGGCTTGTTGGGCGGTGAACGGTTTGAACGTCTCCCACCGGTAGGCGCTGGGAACCTCTCGGGCCGCCTCCGCCAGGTTCGCCCGAGCAATCTCCGAGGTATGGCCCGGCGCCGGCGGATTTTTCGGCCTGATCTCAAATCCCGAGAGCGCCCCGTCAACGAACGACTGCCCGTTCAATGACGGCGTCAACGATTTGCCCCACAACCCCGCCGGGACCTTCTTCAGGATTGGATTGAATACGAATTCATTCGAAGTCGGCTCTTTGCCATTGTTGACGATCCGGCTCACTTTGATTGTGTGTGAGGTATCCAGATTGTCCGAGGAGACTTCCATCGGGCCGACGCCGAAGTCCGTCGCGCCTTTCGGCAACGTGAGGCTATCGGCGATGGCCGACTTCGACGGAATCACCGAGTTGGTCACCAGGCAAAAGTCTTTCGGATTGACGATCCATTCCTTGGCTTCGGTCGTCTTCACCAATCCGCTTGTAATGGCAACGCTGCAAACATCCTCGTCCTTGTCGGGGATGAACGACGTTCTGAATTCATCCCAGCCGATGGCCTGGGGCCGCTGTGAAGCGCCGCTCCCGAACGCCACGTCGAAGGAGACGATCCAGAGCTTGATGTGGGCGGTTCCTGAAAATTCCGGTCCCCAGATGTGCAGGTCGGCGCCAACGTCCACCGAGATGGTTTTGGTGATCGTGGTAAACCACAAATCCACATTGAAGGTGTACGAAACGCCCATGTTCACGTAGACGCGGGCGTCGTAATGATAGGGCTTCCACGAGACGATGAAATCAGCCCCCGCGTTGAACCAGGCTTTGAGATTGCCGTCCAGCCAGGTGGCTTGCAGGCTCCCGCCCGCCATCAGCGCGGACGCCGTCAGCGCGAAGTAGGCGCTTCCTTTAATGCTGAGGTTCCGATTGACCTGCCAGCTGATTCCCACGCGAGGAACCCTGGGGTAATGGCTGGGAAGGTTGTAATTGGGGTGATAGCCGCCGAGCGTCAGCACGAAGTCGCCGGCGTGCTCGCCCTTAAACCAGCTAAAGAAGGCGAAGCCACCCGTTAGGTGACAATCCCTGGTGAAAATGTAGGAGGCCGAAGTCAGTTGAGCCTGGACTCCGAGGAAACCTTCGTCGGGAAGGAAACTGGCCCGGACCGCCATTTGAACGACGGACAGTGGCGGAACGTTCGCTGGCGTCTGGGGCGGAGAGATCAGCGTGGAGAGCCCCAACAGATTCAGCTCGAAGCGCGATCCGAACAAGACCGTCACCAGCACGAAAGAATCAATGATCTTGAAAGAGGTGAACTTGACGCCGACCGCGAAGAAGACATCGCCCACCGAAGGCGGGATGTATCGCTGAAGGCTTTGCAGTTCGGTGGAGAGGTTATTGGGAGTGCGCTGGCCGCTGACCGCCTGGGCCACCAGCGGGAACTGAGCGACCTGATCAATAGTCGGCATCAGGAGCGAACGATTGTAGCCGAATCCCGCGGCCAGGCCGGTGACGAAGAAGAAAGCGGGACCGCCGAGCGGGTAATCCAACACGGCATAGATAAGGAGAGAGGGATGACCGTCCAAATCGGCGTAGGAGCCGATGGCGGAAAGGACGAACTGGGCGGTCTTGATGACCGCCGCCCCGTCGTACTCGTCATAAGTCTTCCCGCCGACCTGAACTTGCGTCCGCAAAAACGCGCCGCCGATCTCGACCGGCCCGTTGCTGTAATCAATGCCGAGGCCGCGGAGATTGAACTTCGGCTCGAATTTGTTGAGCGGAGAACCGACCGAAAGCCCGTCGAGCGAAAGCGTCAGACCGGCGAAAGACAACGAACCGTCGAGCAGAAACGCCAGAGCGGCGTCTTGGTATTGAACGCCGACTCGTTCGAAGTGGACTGGGCCGAACGTTCTTTGTACCGTGAACCACTTGGCGTTGTCTGATGAGACAACGGCGGACGAAGACGCCTGGGCTGGAAGAGTAGTAATAGGCGCGGCCCCATTGGAATCTGAAACGGGGAGGTTCAGCGTTTGTGTTGAAGAGCCAAATTTCATCTGCGCCGCAACGTTCAGCCCCTTCTGAATGACGATTTGCGGCGCCGGATTCGCTCCGTCCACCGCGCTTTGCGCCTGTACGGGCAGCTTCGTGACTTCAGCGGGGATCAAATCGTTAATAGCGTTGGCTTCAGTCAGCGTAAATGCGCGCGAAGCTACCAGCAGTTGCAGATCATCTACTCCCACGGTCTGATCTGGCGGAAACTCTTTTCCGACCAGCGGCAAATTGGAAAGATTAATAGTCGCGCCGATATCTAGCCCAAACAGAAACGCGGAACCATCTGCATTCTTACTGAAGGCGAATAGAACATCCTTTAACTCTATTTCCAGGCTTGCGGGAATATTATCGGCAATCTGAGTGGATACATTGGCGACCAGATCTTTTATTTTGACGCTCTGTTTGCCGCCGGAGTCGTCGAACGTAGCGAGGAAGATCGTCGAGGCGGCATCGCTGGCGAATTGCAATGTAAATGTCAGATTCCCGATGTGAAGCGTTCCACTGAATTTCTTCGTATACGCGCCATTTTTATTTTCCACCGCGATGGTTACGACGATATCCACCTGATTGCCGTCCACCGGAAATTTGGCCTTGCAACTGAACAGAAAATCCTTTGTCCCTGTGATCAATGACACCGTAAGGCTATCGAGCACCAGGTCTTTTATCGGTTGAGGCACGGTAAAATTTCCGAATTTGGCTGATAAATCGGCGATCAGATCTCCAATCGGGATCTCCTGCCCGGCGCCCGTGCTTCCTTGTAACTGCCAGCCGGCGGCGCGAGTTCCAGGCGCCGTTGCCGATAACAGAATATCCACATCGGCCACGATGAAAACCGCCGTCATTTCCCCTTCCACGCTGCGCTCGGCAGGAGTGGTTGGGGACGTGATCGTGAACAACGCATCGAGCGCGGTCAATTCGACTTTCCCCGGTACAAAGACCCAGGGATTGGAAGCGCGCATGCCGAATACCATTCTGGAGAGCTTTTGCGGCGTGCCCTCAAAGTCCATCTCGAACTGATAAATGGTCAGTCTGCCGACGCCGCCATCGAAGTCGGACGGCAACACCTCTGTCACATAATTCCCACCCACCATATAGGCAAGATCGCTCAATCCCGGCAGCGGCAGCGGCGCTGTCAGCGCAAACAGCCAGCCGCCGGCAGCGTCAACCCGCCGGACAATCGCCGAGACTTCCACGTTTTTAACTCGGACCGTTCCGCCAGCGGAGCCCGTGATCGCCCAGCCGGTTTCCGCATGCGCCGCATCCAACCGGAACCTTAGATTTTGAAGGGCCAGATTGTTTTCGATAATGACCCACGTTCCGCTGGACCCGACATCGAAGCCGAAGTAGGAAATCCGCCCTTGCCCGGGATTGATTCGCATGCTGACGGAATTCAGGATCATCGAACCGATGTTACTCATGCCATCCGGCATCGCCGCCGCGAAATCCGCATTGATAATGGACGCCAGATCACCCAGACCGGGCAAAGGCTGGCCGCACGACGCTTCCAACACTATGTCGCCGGACAATGGAACGGGAACCATGGCGGTCAGGTTCAGGCTCCCGATCGCCAGGGCGCCCCGCACGGAACCGGTGATGTACGTGGACGCGCCATTCGACCCAACATTCAACTGCAGCGCCAATTGACTTATCTCCACGCCGGAAATGATCCCCCATGTGTGGGTGGATTCGATCCCGAAGCTGATCCCTTTCCAACTGGCGGTATTCGGATCGAACTGTATGCGCAGGTACTTCAGCGTAAACGCCGTCAAGGCGTTCACGTCGGACGGCAGGGCCGCGGCGATGTCATTACCGCCCATCAGCTGAGCCAGATCGGTCAGGCTCGGCAACGGAATGCCCGGCGGCTTGATCCCCAGGCTACATTCCCCAATGCCGATAGGAATGTTAATGAACACGGGAATTTCGACAGTGTGTAACCTGATTCGCCCGCTAAAGTTCAGATCAACGTCATCCAGGTACTGAGGGTCTTTTTGAACCGTCAGGCTCAATGCCAGGTTATCAATATTGATGTCGGGAATTCCCAGCGCCGGCCATGGCGAAGAGATACCGCCGTTGACTCGCAGTTCGCCCAGCTGAGTCTCGGCGCTCACCTGCGCCTGGTTGAATACGAGCCCTTCGAGCCCGCCCAATTGAACGCTGTCAATCGGCGCGATGTACTGGCTGATCGCCGGAAAGCCAAGCGACGGCGCCTCGCCGGTCGCGGTGATCCGAACTGTCCCCTCCGGGTCTTCCGTGAATTGCAGCGTCAAGTTCACGTCGGCCACGCCCCACAGCGTCGTCTTGCCGAGGATCGCGCTTTGCGTGGGCGCGGGAGTGGTCCCCTTCGCCGGACTGAGCGTCGCCTGGCTGAGCGCAATCTGCTCCGAATTCAACAGGATTAACAGTTTTTCCGCCTCTTCGCCCAATGATGAATCAATTGTGATCTGACGGTTGGCGTCGTCGAAGCGGCTTTCCAGAATCTCTCGTAAGATAGTAGGCATAATCGCTATGTTTACCTATTCGTGTTACGGACAATCCAAGCAAATCGCAGTGGAACTCAAGCGAGCGGCTTATGTTTCAATCCGCCGCCTCTTTGAACTGCGGCGCATCTCTTCGATTAGTAATTCATCAACGATTTCGACGTACTCCTCCTCACGAGTCAGGATCTGTGTCGCTTCAGGAGCCACGATCTGGCGCAACATATCCGGGTCCATATTGCGCTTGAAGGCCGCCTCCCAGGTTGAGATAAAACCGATTCCCTCAATCATCATTTTGGCGAGAACGAAAATGTTATCTACAAACGAACGATTGATCTGCAAGGTCGGAAACGCCTCTTTCAGATTTTCCGTCATTCTGACCGATTTGTTGTACGCTAAGATTCGCCGGTCCAGCCGAACGTCCGTGACCTTCACAAAATCGTCGTAAGGGACGGTCACCATCGGTTGCGAGGGATCGTTATTGTAGTGTTTCGTATTCAGCTTAAACAGGTCGATCATATTTCTCGCCCCCTCCATCATATTTGTATCGGGGTTAACCGCCGGCTCGACGAAAACATAACTTCGCTGCTCCTCGCGCGCCACATTGCCGGCGGGATCGAGTACCTTGTAACTCACGTTATCCCGTTTGACGTACTGAAAAGGAAGTTGCTGCGCCTGGGGTGAATCCGGCCAGATGTAAAGCTTGGAGCCGGGCGAAATATTCGCGACCCTGTCCCCGCACTCCCCGCACATCGGTAACAACTGTATCCAGTCATTTCTCCCTAGAGTTGCGTTGAATGGAAGCTTGCCGGTTATTTTGTGAAACAAATAAGTGGTAAAATTCAGCGCTTTTTCGCAGAACGCGCAGTATTCACCGAGGGCATTGGTCAATGCTATGGCGTACGCCGAATAAGTCGGCTGCAAATCCGGAATGTCAGGTTTCTTCAAAGGACGCATAACGATTCCTCTATAGAATGTGCTGAATCTGCGTAAGCACGGAATTATTCAAATCGGACCCGCGAAACCGGTCCACGGCATTCGGATCGCTCATCGCGCGATTGTGCAGGCGTCGCGCGAGAACTTGGGCCAGGTTATGACCCCAATGTTTGAAGACTGTGATCCACACAGAATAAAAGCCGGTGATTTCGGCAAGATCGCAAATCGAATCCCATTGTTGATCGTTCAACCGAATCGCCGGTTCGCCGTAGATCAGCCATCGCCACCTACTGGTCCGCCAAGTTTCAAGGGCCGTCAATTGCTCCGCGAGCACGGCCAGCGCGTTAATCGCCCGGAACCAAGCCTTCGTCCGGGCGAGCATCCGCTGATCCCGCACCGGTTCGAGGGAGTCATTCAACCCGACCATCTGAATCATCTGCTGCGTCCCATTATTTTTGCGCGCGTCAAACGCCACTGCGCCTGTATTGAGCTGACGCAGGACAACCCGCACCTGAACCAACGTCTGCCTCAACCCGGGCGCAACCAGGGTTGAGTCCCAGACATCGGCTTGAAGAATCTGATTTGCCTGAACGGCGACTCGCCGGTTCCACGGGTGAACGGCATCCGCATCGTTAATCACTCCGGTCGATATGCCGGCCGCGTCGACCGTATGTAACTCATATCTGAACAATCGGAGCCCAAGGTTCGTCGGATGAGGAGCGCCCACTCCCCCATCATCCTGATCCGGCCATTGGATGTATTCATTACAAGCGCGCAGAATATCGTGATATAGCAAGAGCGCGCCACCCACAGTCGCCTTAGTGCCGTTCGCAGCCACCACGTTGTTGCTTGTTGTTCGCACAAGCGCCGCTCCCGGATAATAGCCCGCTGCGGCCTGGACGATTCCATAGTTCCGATTGGGAAAGTCGTGTTTATAGTCGGAGTTACATAAGCTGCATCCCAAAACGAAATTATCCCATCGCAAATACTCGGTCCAATAATCGCTTTTGGCGACCCGGTGTTCGATGTCCAGATCGCGCCCATCCTGGTAGGCGGTTTCGCAAAAAGAACAATATCCGCCGAGTTGAATCATCAGATCTTTCTTCGCTCCGCTATACCCGCGGTATGTGCCCGGCGCATCATCCACCTGAATCGCCGACGAATGAGAGATTTTTTCAAATAACTCATTGGCAACCTCAGTTCCCACCGCCCCAGCCAGTGGGAACGTCCGGGGAGGGCCGTTGAACACCTCGTCCCGGTAAAGCCGCGCCAAATCGGCGGTCTCTTCCACTGGAATAAGGATGCGAAGGTATTGACGGGTTTTTTGCGCCGTAGTGACCTGTATTTCTTGTATGAGCGTATTGATGGTGATATTGGGCGCGGTATTATCACGATTCGCAACCGCGATTACCCTTGGCGGCATATTATGAGTTGCGAACACATGCGTCGTGCCTGGAGGATTGCCAGGGATAATAACTGGTTTGACCGGCAATCTGCCTCCCTCGGTCCCTGGATTAAACACATTCCCATTGAGAAAGAATTGGTAGGCCGCATTGTTGGCGGTTTTGACTGTATAAGCATAATCATGCAACTTCAGCAGCGGAGCGCCCGTTGAATTGTCGAATGTCTGATCGTAAAAAGGACAAGGACGAGGCGCCGCATTTTTTCTATCTAAAGGTCGCATCGTGATGGCCTCCGTATTTTGTATGTTGAAGGTTTCTCTCTCTTAAGCCGTGTGATGGCTCGCTTCCAGCATTCCTCATAGCTTAGCGCCTCAAATTAGGAAGCCCGGGATCACTCTGCCAAGCAAAGAAACAAAGGGGAGCTGTCTTGGCGGAAGCGACACGGGGATTAGAAAGAAAGTTGAGTTTAAAATTTGGCCAGAGAGCCGGATCGCTCTTTGGCCCGATTTACGAGACGGCTTACGTACTCACCAGCATATATTTCACCACCGCCAGGTAGACCGAGTTGGTGGCGAAGCCGCTTTGACCCAGCGTCAAATGGATGTCGTTGCCGTTCGCGACCGTATCTACTTGATAAATGTCATTCCCGTAGGGTTTCCTATAGGTCTGGGTAAGCAGGTCTCTCTTGGGCGCGGTATCCCATTCCCTGAACCAGCCGAATTTAGCGTTGTAATAGAGTCTGAAAGTATCGGAGTTGATGTCGTGCATCATCACGAGAATCTCCAGATGTGAGCTTCTGTGACTTCGCAGCGAGTAGAGATTGAACGAGAGGTTCTGTCCGTTATCTATTCTTCCCTCGAACACCTGTGTGACGATCCCCGTCGAGGTCGGGGAAGCGCCAACACTCATCGTCCCCGCCACGGACAGCTTGGCCTGGGGATTGGTAGTGCCGATTCCCACGTTATTGCCGACGGGGTTGATCGCCAGCGGCTTCGAGCCGTGAGACTGCGCCCAGCTATAGTCTTGATGGTAGCCCAATCTCAAATTCGACTGATTCATCGGGCCAATGACTAAGGCGTTGCCATTCGCATCCTGGTTCTGATGCTGAATCTGGAGCTTTGCTTGCGGACCTGTTGAGCCGACGCCGACGTTGCCGGCCCCATCTATGTAGAGGGCTGATTTTTTGGTGTTTGCCACTCCCACCCGGATATTCAACCCGGCGTAGGTGTTCCACTTCGATCCGTCCCAGGCGCCTTCGCCGTCTACGTTGGAGTAGTTGTTGTACAGGGCGTGGTTGAAATCGCCGGAAGTCGCGAGGAAGAGCGCGCCTCTTTTATCATTCTCCCTGGCCACGGAGAGTCTTCCGGCGACCATGGTCTCGGAGACAGCCGCATTGCCGGCGACATCGAGCTTCTCTCCCGGGTTCGCGACTCCGATGCCGACCTTATCGTTGCGGTATAGAATCGGCGCCTTTTCTATGGCGCAGACGAACTGTCCGTCCCAGTAACCTGGGATGTTCTCGTATTGAAGGTAGATGTGGGTGTGACCGGAAGGCGACGAAGTTATGATGTTCTTCAACGCCACCAAGATCGCTTCGCCTGGGGCCAGCGAGGTCTTGGTGTCATGGGTCACCGCCCATTGTGTTGAGACGCCCTGCCCCTCGATCGGAGTTTTCCAACCCGCGGCTTGAGGAATAATGGCCCGTATCTGGGCGGTCGTCCCCAAGGCCCATTCCTTGAATTCCCCGTCGGCCTGGGTGTCGAAGGAGATGATGAATTTGGAAGGGGTTGCGGACTTTGCAGGATTTAAAGGGATGCTCTCATCTTTGAGGAGATTCGTAATCCGCAGTACCAGGTCGGTGCTTGAGACGCCGTCATTCAATACAGTGTTCGAACCGACGAAGCCTACGTGCAGTGGGATGTTCTTCTTGCCGCTCTGATTCACGATGCTTAAATGCTGCAACCGGGTTCCGCTGATCGGACTGACAATGTCCGGATATTGCAATTGCCGGTAATTCAGCTCTACCCGCGTTCCCCGCGCACCATCGGCGGTGTCAGCGCTGACATTCCGAAGCGTGAGTTTCATCTTGTCGCCGGGCTTGATCGTTCCCCCGCCGGTGGCTAAGAAATAGAGGGAAACGCCGCCGTCGGGTTGAGTCGCTTTGGCCACACTCCAGTTAGTCTCGGCCACTGCTATCTTATCCAGCGACACCGCCGACAAGGTTCTCGGCCGGAACCTCAACTCAAAGTTATGATTCTCCGCGCCGGCCGCATTGCCGTTCATCTGGATCAGGTTGATGTTTTTTCGAGAAGCGTTGGCGACCTCGAAATTCAGACTGTGGGCCGCCGGGTCATCATCAATGTAGATAACCTGATGGTCGTCTTCGTCAAACAGGTTGAAATCGATCGGGTAAGTTTGGTGGAACGAGGCCGCCGCCGTCTGATCGTCGCCCATATCCAGTGTGATTTCTTCGGCGGACAACGCGCGGTTGTAGACGCGCAGCCCGGCGATCTTGCCCCTGTAATCTAGTTCGACCGCCTGGTTCTTGGCCAGAGAGAGGGTCGCGTTGGCGAAATTGAACTGGGCCGGTTTAGGCTCTCCCTGAGCGACGCCGTTGATGTAGAGATTCAACATCGCGCCGTCGTAAACCGTCGCGATGTGGGTCCACACGTCCTTCTGCAGGGTGGGCTGGACCTGAGCGCCGTTCCAGACGCCCAACTGTGTTGCGCCATCCGGTCTTAGCAACCAATGGTGAGAGCCGCCACCATATTGCCCCAGGACAAGAACCCACGACCTGCCCGTTGGCATGGCTTTGAAATTGACCCATGCCTCGATGGTGTGGGCCGGATTATTTCCGGTCAGCCCAACATCTTTGACTATCACATGATCGCCGCTGACTTGAGCGTCTTCGTTGAAGCTGAAACAACTGCCGAAGACGTCATCGGGGACGATTTGGGGCGATCCCTCGATCATTCCGTCTTTGTTATTGTCGGACAGGTCAAACACCTTCCCCTCTTCAATCTCGTCAAAAGTCAGGTGCAGGAGCAGGCCATTGTTTGAAGCGCTCATCTTCGTCTCCCTTCGTGGTTACTGTCAGTTTAGATTTCTTGGTCTTCCGCCCTAAAAATTCAGGCGGAGCGTTGATTTCACTGAGAGTCAAACTCAGGTTGAATGTTCAACAACTGCTGCAGGATTCAGCGCGAATGTGATCTAGTTACGCCTCGCTTAGCTTCAACCAGCCCTCGCGGATTTCCTGCTGCGCGGCGAAGACGGCTCCCACGCCCATCTTTCCGATATAAGACCGAGCCAGAATGATCTCTATTGCCGGAAGCAGATCCTTCATCTCGGTCCCCAGATCAGGGTTGGTTCGCTCGTCCTTCGGCGTCACGACGGCCTTGGTCGGATCAATCTCCTTGATCCAGCCCTTCTCTTTCATGCGGCTCCAAATCGCCTCCCCGTTGGGAAATGCGTCCAGAAATGTTTTCTTATTGACGGTTCCGATGGACGAGACTTCCAACCACGAGCCGTTTTCGGCTTGCAGCCAAGACCACTTGAACCCGGACTCTTCGGGAAGAGAAATGTTGATCTTCCCGGCATCGGTCAGGATTGGAGCGGAAAGGAACGTGATCTCGATGGCGCGTAGCGCGCTGGCATATTGATCGGGAGGAATGCTGATGGCCTTGCAGGGCGTGACGCCCGAGGTCGCGTTCACTGCGCCTCGCGGGTCTATAAGCATGGCCAGAATTTGCGGCTCCGATCTTACTGTCTGGAAGAAGGTCATCGGATCATCGGCGTGGGTCTTGAGGTTCAGGTGACTGATCAGGTCGGTTTGCGGGGCATAAAAACAATTGCCCTCGTAAGCTTCGCCTTCTTCTCTCCAATAACCCACCAGACCGTCGTTGAACTGCTTGTATTCGCCGATCCGGATAGGGAAGCGCACGTGGTCAAAATCGTTCGTATCGCGGTTGATCCGCAACAGGTCGTGCCGGAAAGCCTCCCAGCCCTGGTGATGCGCGGGCGGCCCTTGCAACTCCAGGTTTAACGACGCCCGGACAAGCGCCAGCGGACGCCCCATCAACAGAGCCAACTCCGGATGTTGCGCGTAATTTTCCGGCTCGATGTTTTCCAGCGCGTTGTCTATGGCGGAGATGAAATCGTTCAGGAAGGTCGGCCCCTGACCGAGAATATATCCCACCATTTTTTTCAGGTGACGGTGACGGTTCGGGATATCGCTGGCGGCCAATGGGGGGAAGACCCCCGGCGCCGATTCCCAGCGCGCGGATCGGTTGATGCTGCCGAGCGCTTTCCCATCGCCGTCGTAAATCATCAGGCTGTTGTCCAGATTATTGGTCAGCGCCCAGCCGCAGATGGGCGTCGTGGCGGGATGATCGTTCATCTCCTGGTCGTCATCGCTTGCCGACAACCAGCGGAAGTTGAAGCGGGCGGGTTGAGCCAGGCGCGGCGGCATCGCAATCAGGTCAGGGGCGCCCGCTAGCTTCAGAGCCTCGGTGGTGACGACATTGTCACATTTGAGGTCGAGATACCGGCCGAAAGTATCAACCAGTCTCAGGCGGTTGATCTTCATCGCGCCGGCGCGGATCGGATTGAAGTCATCCTCCGGTTCGGGAGCGCTCCTGATGCTTCCGCCGACGGCGTCGCGCACTCGCTCGGCGAACGATTGGTACTCGCTGAACCCCAGCGGGTCGGCGATCGCCAGTTGCAGCGTCTGCTTATGCATCAACAACGC
>Ga0154003_1000119_pt1 | contig 23591 bp, 18 predicted proteins | sample TSFL087MetaG_FD_104679 | JGI IMG/M metagenome (GOLD analysis project Ga0154003, IMG submission 104679) | Attine ant fungus gardens microbial communities from Florida, USA - TSFL087 MetaG | ecosystem: Host-associated > Fungi > Mycelium > Unclassified | place: USA: Florida, Lake Talquin State...
CTCTCCTCCTGATCATTGTCGCGGCGCGCTGATATATGTTACCGCGAAGTTTCGGCAAGTCTCGACGCGTCGGGCCGGTGAGGCTCATAATGCGCGCAACTGGCGGCTGCAATACGACTGTTCAATTGAACAAACCGCCGACGGGCCGAGGATGCGGAGCTTAAAGCTGTAGGCGGGCCGGCCGTCACGCTGAAGCGAGGCGTCCGGCTTTGCTGTTTGTAATTGCCCTTTGGAGAGTCTCGATCAATAGGGCGCTCTGCAACAAGTTCCCTTCCATATCGGCCAGGCGTAATATCCGCGTGGATTTCGGCCGCGCGAGCCCCATCTATCAGACCGTCGGTCACTCTCAATAAAATTTTACATTGACTCTCTTTCAGCGCGTTAGAAAGGATTTCGGCCATGACGATCAGGGGAAAGCGCAAAGTGGAGAGTCGGCTTTTGTTCCGAATCTCTCCCGCACATAGTCCCCAACCTCTCCCGGGTGTAAAATTGTATAGAGGCATTATGTCCGCATTGCCTTACAAGCCGTTGCGATATTTCGTAACAACCGCGGCGACAGCGGTCGCGTTCACCGCCAGGCTTCTGCTTAATTCAGCTCTCGGCCATGTAGCCCCGCTCCTGATGTTCACTCTCTCGGTTATGGTGTCCGCATGGTACGGTGGCCTGGGCCCGGGGCTTTTGGCAACCGCGCTTAGCCTGCTCCTCGGCAATTACTTTTTCATCGTCCAGAGTGCCGCGGAGTTGATAGAAGAGGGCCTTTTCCTGGGCATCGGCATATCAATTTCCATCCTGAGCCAGGCGCGGTTATCGCTGTCGGCGAAACGTCAACAGCTTTTGGCCAGTGAGCAAGAGGCGAGGAAGACGGCGGAAGACGCGAGGAGGGCGGCGGAAGACGCGAGGAAGGTGGCCGAAGACGCCAACCGGATCAAAGATGAGTTCCTCACCACCGTCTCGCACGAACTGCGGACGCCGCTTACCGCGATTAACGGATGGGCGTTGATGCTGCGCGCGGGCCGCCTCGACGTCGCGCAGACCGCCCGCGCTCTCGAAACCATCGTGCGCAGCGCCAAGTCTCAAAATCAGCTCATCGGTGACCTGCTCGACGTCTCGCGCGTCATCGCCGGCAAGATGCGCCTGGACTTGGCCCCGCTCAATCTCCGATCAGTCATCGAGTCCGCCGTCGAGACTGTCCGCCCGGCGGCGGAGGCGAAGGGGATATACCTGAGCGCGCTGCTAGACCCGGAGGTGGAGACAGTGTCGGGTGACGCGGAGCGGCTGCAACAGGTCGTATGGAACCTGCTTTCCAATGCGGTCAAATTCACGCCGAATGGCGGGCGTGTGGAGGTAAGGCTTGAGCGCGCCGACTCACACGTCGAGATCGCCGTCGCCGACAATGGGCAGGGGATCAAGCCGGAGTTTCTGCCTTACGTCTTCGACCACTTCAGGCAGGAGGAAGGCGGAGCGAGCCGCCGGCAGGGTGGGTTAGGACTGGGACTCGCCATCGTGCGTCACATAGTCGAACTGCATGGCGGGACGGCTCGCGCCGCGAGCGAGGGGCTCGGCAAAGGCGCTACCTTCACGGTCGCGCTGCCGATCGCACGTGGGCGTGCTGTGTCGCCTGAAGAGTTGCGCGACAAGGTAGTGGGTGGGAGATCGGCGCCCGAAAATCCGGCCTCGCTAGCGGGCGTGCATGTGCTGTTTGTGGATGATGACGCCGATGCCCGTTGGCTTATAACCATGATGCTTGCGCAGGGCGGCGCGGAGGTGCGGACTGCGGTCTCCGCGACGGAGGCCTTGGCCGCCTGTGACGAATGGCGGCCAGACGTTCTCATCTCCGACATCGGCATGCCGGGGGAAGACGGTTACACGCTGATGAAGAAATTGCGCGCGCGTGAGAGCGAGCGCGGCGGGCATATTCCTGCCATCGCCCTCACAGCTTATGGGCGTGGAGAAGACCATATGCACGCCCTCTCCGTTGGCTACGAGTACCATATCCCCAAGCCCGTTGAGCCGGAGGAGCTGCTGGTCGCAGTGGCGAGTTTGGCCGGAAATGACAAGGATTTTGAAGGAAACCACTGAAGCAGGCAAAGCTCCAACGGTCTGCGAGAGCAAGGGCCTGCAAAGCCGCCGATTGCCACCTTCCTCGTTTTGGAGAATCCGGCGGCCAGAGCTTGGAAGGTTTCAGAGGGTCGGTCAGCAGCAAGCGCGTTTCGGCCAAAGTGAAAGATGGGACTTCGATGGTACGAGCGCTGACCAGATACGAAGTCCATGTGGCGTTCGCAAGTTCAGTGATCTCGTGGCTCCCGGTGAAAATCCAAGTTATGCGGCGATGCGTCTGGATAGATTCGCGGATCGTGTCGAGCAGGTCGGTGGTGAAGACGCCTTCGCCAATCTTCTTGCTGTTCGCCGGTACGACAATGGGTGTGTTCCTTCGGCGCCGGCTTGACACGCCCAAAACATTGTCAAGCCGGCGCGCCGAAGTGACGCTATTAAGCGGGCTCGGCTGCAATGGTTAGGCCGCTCTCCTTGCTAAGGAACATCTCTCGCCATTACCAATAAATCAAGGTCGTCAACATGAACTTGCCTGATAGGATTCCACCCAATCTTGGCATAGAGCCCTCCATCGAGGACCTCGGTCACAAGATGCAACCTTGTTACCCCTCTAGTTTTTGCGATGTCGACTATCTTGAGACAGAGAGCTGTTGCGATACCTCTACTACGGAGCGCTGGCGGAACGTAGACGCCGCTCAACCAATATTGAAAGTCAGGGAACAGCTTATGTAACGCGCTCTGGTCTTTTAGGGTTGCAACTCCAACGATATTTCTCTCGCTTAGAGCCAGAAGATGAATAGGTAGCTCACCTGGTTTGAGGCTCGCTAGCTCGCTCAGATAGGACTCCATTGATTCATGGCGTTGGGGTAGTCCCCACTCGTCACACCACCAACGCGCCACTTGAGGAATGGCGTCAGGGCGCTCCGAAAGGGGCATAAAGTCAAACTGTGCTCTTTCCCTTATCAAACCCATTGACATCGAATTCGCAGCCTGTGGGTGCGGTCTATAACCGCGTTCACCGTATGCCTTTTGGTGAGCTTTCAGCGGTTTATTATAAGCATGTCCAGACAGCCCGATACTGTTGGCGAACTCCCCAAACAAAGAACTTATGCGTTTATCCTGCCGAATGTAAAGAGCTTACGCGGCTGAAACCGAATTCGCCAACAGTATCCCGTCTCCCGAAAGGAAACGATTGAACTTGGCCTCGAAGAGTTCCTGTCGGGCGCCGGAGTGCGGACCGGTGATTGAGATCGCCGAGGTCGGAGTGTTGCGTCATCTCTACGAGCGGCGGGCGGCCTGAGGAAGTGATTGAAAATACAGGCCGGATAAAGTTTTGGCGAAGGACAGGCTTCCGCTATAGAAACGCTCGCTCGTTCCCGCCAGTGCGCAGTATGATGCTGCGGGTGGGATTATGAACCGGGATCATTTACATCAATCGAGAATTATCAAGACGGTTGAATCCGCCGTTGAGGCCATCGTTCTGGCGTTGTGTTACCTCGTTGCCGGACCAAGCGTAGCCAGCGCCGAACGTCTGCCGATAAAAACCTACACAACAGCCGACGGCCTTGCCAACAACCGCATCAGCCGAATCGTTCGAGACTCGCGCGGTTACCTATGGTTCTGCACAGAGAACGGACTATCCCGCTTTGACGGATATAAATTCACCAACTACACGACCGAGCAAGGGTTGTCCGCCGGTGAAGTGAATGACCTACTGGAAACCCGCAGCGGCGATTACTGGATTGCCACCAGTGACGGGCTGTACCGGTATAACCCGAAGGGCCAGCCTCTACCGGATGGCCGAGAGGCGCCTCAATACAATCCGATGTTCGTTGTTTATCGTCCCGATGGTGATCGAATGGCATCGAACATCAAAGCGCTTTATGAAGATCGATCGGGGGTGGTATGGGTCGGCACTTGGCGAGGGCTTTACCGGCTGGAAAAGGCTGGCGATCAGGCGCAATTGCGCTTTATTGAATTGGGAATGCCGGCAGGCGACCCTCGGATTCACGTTGTGCGTAACATACTCGAAGACCGGCAGGGAGTGTTGTGGCTGACAACCGACAGCGGCCTCTACAGACGTTTCCCTGATGGAAAAGTGGATCGTTTTACCAAGAATCATGGGTTTTCGAGCGAGAGGTTGTTGGGCTTGATTGAAGACCGACAAGGTCGTTTGTGGGTCGGCGATAGGTATGGTGGGCTTTGTTTACTGGTCGCCCATCCCAAGGTGAATAACCCTGTGGTCGCCCGCCGATATTCAACCCAAGACGGTCTCGGTTGTGTTCGTATAGCATCGTTGTATGAAGCGGCGGATGGGAGAATCTGGATAGGCGCCGATTGTGGGTTGGCTGAGTTGCTCCCGGGCGCCGGCGACGCCGGTCGGAGAATAAGCATATCCATGAGCGGCGAGGAATTGGCGGATCCACGTGTGTGGTCTTTGGCCGAAGACAACCACGGCAATCTATGGGTCGGCACAGCCAACGGCGCAATCAAAGTGACGAGGGGAGGATTCACAACTTACACCGAAGCGGATGGACTCGGCAGCCGCGCCGTCTGTTCGATGATGGAAATCCGACCGGGCGAATTCTGCGCTTACACGAGAAGCGCTAATCAGGCTTTCATCAACTGCTTTGAAGGCAAACGTTTTCTTGCAACCAAACTAAACCTTCCGAGCCAGGTTCGCTCCGATGATTGCGGGCTTTGCCTGTGGGACAGTGAGAGCCGCTGGTGGATGGCTTTAACTGGGCGCCTACTGCGCTTCCCGAAATTTCTTCGTAGAGACGACTTCGGCCGGCTGCGTCCCGAAGGTTTTTATCCTGGAACCGTTGCCCAATCCAGAGGGGACATCTACAGCCTCTATGAAGACAGGCGGGGCGACCTCTGGATCTCAACCGGAGCTCGCCGACTTCTGCGATGGAATCGAGGCGCGGCGGTTGTCCATGCGTATCCCGAAGCTAATGATCTAATCCCACCGGGAACAAATGTCTACTCATATGCGGAGGATAAGGCCGGCAATCTATGGTTTGGCTTTGGAGAAGCGGGCGTGGTTCGATACGCGAATAACCGGTTCGAGCTTTTCACTTCCGCCGATCGGCTCCCGGCCGGCGCTATCCGAAGCCTGTTCGTCGATAGTAAAGGGCGGCTCTGGATTGGGTCCGCCGAGGGTGGACTTACTCGCATTGACAATCCGACGGGGGAGCGCCCGGTCGCCGTTATTTACACAGTCGCCGAAGGGCTTTCAAGTAATAGAGTGCGAAGCATTGTTGAAGACAACTGGGGCCGCTTATACATTGGGACTGATCAGGGCTTGGACAGGCTGGACCCGGCGACCGGGCGTATCAAGCATTTCACAACCGCGGACGGATTGGCCAATAATCAGGTGATCGGCGGCTTTCGTGACAGTCAGGGAGCGCTCTGGTTCGGCACGCACACGGGGCTTTCACGGCTCATTCCCGAGCCTGATCATCCCCAGTCGCCGCCGCCCGCGCTCATCAACAGGCTCCAAATATCGGGCCGTCCCTACCCCATATCGGACCTGGGTGAATCAGCGATCAGCGGCCTGGAATTGGCGCGAGGCCAGAGCAATATCCGAATAGAATTTGCCGGCATTACATTCAGGGCGGGAGAGGTTTTGCGTTATCAACACAAGCTTGAAGGCGCGGATCAGGATTGGAGCTCAATCAGCGAGGCGCGCGCGGTGAATTTCGCAAACCTGGCGCCGGGCCGCTACCGATTTCTAGCGCGGGCGGTAAGCGTCGATGGAGTCATAAACGAAACTCCGGCGAATTTTTCATTCACGATCTTGGCGCCAGTTTGGCAGCGATGGTGGTTTCTGACTCTCACGGCGACGATGGTTGGACTCGCCGGGTATGCGTTACACCGGTACCGCGTCGCACAGCTACTCAAGCTCGAACGCATGCGCACCCGCATCGCCACCGACCTGCACGACGACATCGGGGCCAATCTGACGCGCATTTCGATCCTCAGCGAAGTGGCGGAGCAGCTTCAAAACAAGGGCGAAAATGGCAGTTCGCCGATTAGGGGCGCTCTCCAATCGATTGCGGAGCTCGCCCGTGAGTCGGTCGGTTCGATGAGCGACATCATCTGGGCGATCAATCCCGAACGCGACAGCCTGATCGATTTGACGCGCAAAATGCGACAGCACGCGGAGGAAGTCTTCACGCTGCGTGACATCGAGTTGAAATTCACCGCGCCTGACGCCGCCCAGGATCTAAAGTGCGACGTGAATGTACGCCGCGACCTCTATCTAGTCTTCAAAGAGACCGTCAACAACGCCGCTCGCCATTCGGGTTGCTCTAAAGTTGAAGTTGAACTGCGCGTTGAAGGCGCGTCGCTCACGCTCACGGTCAGCGACAACGGCCGAGGCTTCGATCCGGCGGCGCGGACTGAAGGCAATGGACTGCTGAGTATGCGGAGGCGTACGGAAGCGCTCGGAGGCGAGCTGTCGCTTGAATCGCGCGCCGGCGCCGGCGCGCGCATGCGGCTGTCGGTTTCGCTGGCGCGCTCGTGGCTGGGCGAGTAACGCGCCTGCTCAAATGTGCGGGTAGCGCCGCCGCCCCTGGCAGAGTAATGTGAGACGCATCCTTCGCAAGAAAACGCAGCCGTAGCGGCAAAACATCGATCGGCGCCGCCATATGAGCGATTCTCCCAACACATCTAAAACAAAGGCCGAGCGGACGAAACCGGAAGCGCCCATTCGCGTGATCATCATCGAAGACATTCGCGACGTGCGCGAAGGCTTGATGTTGCTGATCAATGGATCGCCCAGCTTTCATTGCGTCGGCGGTTATCGCGCCGTCGAAGACGCGCTCGCCGCCCTCGCCGAGATTGAGCCGCCTGACATCATCCTGACCGACCTCGGCTTGCCGGGCCTCTCCGGGATCGAAGGCATCCGCCTGTTTCATGAACGGCTGCCCGACGCTGCGATCCTGGCGCTGACCATCCACGAGCACAACGACAAGATCTTCAATGCGCTGTGCGCCGGCGCGACCGGTTATCTGCTCAAGAACACGGCGTCCGCTCGGCTGCTCGAAGCGTTGAAAGAGGCCGCGAGCGGCGGCGCGCCGATGTCTCCCGAGGTCGCGCGACGCGTCGTCCAGTTATTCCGAGATTTCCGCCCCGTCTCAGCCTCTTACGACCTGACACCGCAGGAGCGCCAACTCCTGAAACTGCTGGTAGAAGGCCATCACAAAAAGACCGCCGCGCACGAAATGGGCATCTCTTTTCACACCGTCTCTTTCCACCTCAGGAACATCTACGGGAAATTGCAAGTCCACTCCAAATCCGAAGCCGTCGCCAAAGCCTTGCGCGAACACCTGGTCTGAATCCCGCCGCCACAGGCTTCGGCAAGGTAAGCGGTCCGACGCGCTGGCTCAAGCTCCAGCGCGTCGTGATAGAGCCGGCTGACTTCTTTGTACCGTTCAGGCGTCATAACCTACTTACTCAGTTCCCGCAGCAGCCACGACCGGGCCAGCCTCCAATCGCTGCGAACCGTGCGAGTCGAGATTTTCAGCGCTTCGCCGATCTCCTCTTCCGTCAATCCGCCGAAGAAGCGCAACTCGACCACTTTGCTCTGACGCTCGTCGAGTTTGGCCAGTTCGGTCAACGCGTCATCGAGCGCCACCAGGTCGGCGCCGGGTTCCGGGCAAATCGTCAACGCCTCGTCCAGCGAGACCGCTTGGGCCCCGGCGCCGCGTTTGGCCATGTTCCGAGCGCGAGCGTAATCCACCAGGATGTGGCGCATCGCCTTCGCCGCGACTCCGAAGAAATGGGCGCGGTTATCCCAGTGTTTCTTCTCCTGTCCGACCAGCCGCAAATAGGCTTCGTGGATCAAGGCCGTCGTCTGCAGCGTGTGTTCCGCGGGCTGCCCTTTCATATATCGCCGCGCCATCCGGCGCAGCTCGTCGTAGACCAGCGGCGTCAGTTGGGCGAGCGCCTCGCTGTCACCGTCGCTCCAGCGCTGCAACAAGTGACTGACCTGTTGTGACGAGGTCTCCATATTTTTTTCCGACAAGCTTTCCGGTTTCGCTTCCGTTTCTCGTTTCTGAGGGTGAGAGCAAAAGCCTCTCGATCGCAACGGCCCGAGGAACGCCTCGCCGTTCAAGTGGAATAGCGAGCGATAAGCGCAGTTCGTCGCCTGAACAAAGACCAAAGGAGATCAGATGAATATGACCGCAAGGAAAATTATCTTTGCGCTGACCCTGGCCGGGATGATCATCATTCCGACGGCCACTCTACGCGCTCAGACGCCCGATGAACCACCCGCCGCTCAGGCCAACGAGCAAGGCAGGCTCATTGAGATATTGGATCGGATAAAACAGGAGCAAGCGCAACGTTTTGAAGGCTCCTGGGCGATCACCGTCACGCCAGTGGTTCCTCCCGGTGTCCCGCAGCCGCCGTCATTTCGCGGTTCCGCGACGGTGTCGCGGGGCGGCGCTTTTTTTGGTTCGGATCGCACCCGGCCATTCAGCAAACAACATGGCGCCTGGTGGCGCTTCGGCGGCAATAAATTTGCTTTTACGTTTGTCGAAGATCTCTTTGACGCAACAGGGAATTTTGCCGGCGCAATCACCGTACGCGTCAAGGGCGCCATCACCGGAAAAGATACGTTTGTCGGCGTCTCCAACGGCGAGGCGCGTGATGCGGCCGGCAACCTGATCTTTAACCGATGCGGGACAGTGCGCGGCGAGAGGATCAAGGTCGAGCCGCTCGCGCCGCAATGTCAAAGCATCACGCCGCCGCAGTGGCTTTAGGACGATATTTTCCGGTCCCACATTCTCCTATTGGCGGAAAGTCGAACAGGAAAATGTGGTGCAGAAAAATATTATATGTGAACCCCGCCGCCACCCTACACATTTGTGCAGTTACGCCATCTGGCCTGGCGCCGCTACAATTCCGCCGTCAAGTCAGCCGGCCGATCTCAGCTTGGCGCTGCGGGCAGGAGGAAAACAATGAAGCTCAAAAGTATTCAAGCGCCTTTCATCATCTTCCAGTTAGTTTTCTTCTGGCTCTCGCTGGCGACCGCAGTAGCGCAGCCTGTGACCTCTCGGTCGGCAACGGCAGCCTCTTACGCCAGACGCGACAACGCATGGGCGGCCCAAGGCGATCTGCGGCGGCCGAGTGGGACTTCACCCGGGTCATTGAGTTTGATCCGCATCGGCTGACGCTTACGCCATTGTGTCAGGAAACAAAAAAGTTTCGCTGATGTTACGGTTTTTCGCCGCAGTTCTCACATGTGAAATTGGGGGATTGAGGGTGGCTCGCTCCGGTCAAGGCAATTCGGAAACCCACCAAATCGAGGAGATTTCAGATGACTTCAAAGATTAAATTCACGCTGGCGTTGATGGTTGTTGTAATCCCTTTCGCGGCGGCGCAAATAAAGCTGCCACCGGCCGCCTCCAGGAAAGTCGACTACAAGCAGGACATCCTGCCTCTGCTCGCACAGAACTGTTACTCCTGCCACGGACCTGAGGTTCAGCAGGCCGGCCTGCGGCTTGACTTGCGCCAGAATGCGTTGCGCGGAGGCGATTACGGCCCAGTCATCAAAATCGGCGACAGCGCCGCCAGCAAGTTGATTCGCCGCCTGGTGGACGGCGATGGCGGCCTGCAGATGCCTCCTACCGGAGCGCTCTCCGACCATGACATCGGGCTGCTGCGCGCCTGGATAGATCAGGGCGCGGAATTTCGCACCGACATCGTCGCAGAGGCTCCATCTAGGCCAGTGGACCCCAAAGTCACGGCGCTGATCGCCGCTGTCCGCGCCGGAAATCGAAGTGGGATCGAGAAGCAGATCGCCGCCAGTCCCGAATTGGTTAAGGGAAAGGATGCCGGTGGCTCAACCGCGCTGCATCACGCCGCCGGTTACGGACCAATCGGCAATGTACAGTTGCTCATCAATGAGGGCGCCGACGTTAACGCCAAAAACCGCCGCAGTTCGACGCCGTTGCACTGGGCCATCCATGACGAGGCCAAGGTACGCCTGCTGCTGTCGAAGGGCGCAAACGTCAACGCGAAGCAAGCGCAAGGACGCTCCCCACTTTATCTCGCAGCCATGTTGGGTAGCGGCATTCAGACCATGCGTTTGTTGCTTAGCAAGGAGGCTGATCCCAACCTGGCCAGCGTTAATGGGCAAACGCCGCTGATGATGGCGGCCGCGCGCGGCAACGTCGAAGGAATGCGGTTGCTGATCGAGAGGGGGGCGGATGTAAAGTCAAAGGATGGCGCGGGTGAAACCGCCCTGATGTTCGCCTCGACCAGCGGCAATGCGCGCGCCGTGCAACTGCTGATCGAGCGGGGGGCGGACGTCAAAGTCGCATCGAAGCGCAACGAGACCGCGCTGGGCTTCGCGGCCACGGCGGGCGCGCAGGCCTCGGTTGAGATGTTGCTCGCCAAAGGCGCGGAAGTGAATGTCCGCAACTTTCGCGGATACTCGCCCCTGATGTTCGCCGCCAGCTCGGACACCATGCCTGCGGGAATCATCAGGCTGCTGCTCGCGAAGGGCGCCGATGCCAGCTTCACGGGCGATTACGACGAGCCCGCCAGCGCTCTTGCCACCAAACGCGGCCACACGGAAGCGGCCAGATTGCTCGGCGCCGCATTTCCGTCGCCGACCCCCAGCGCCACTGCCACAGTTATGTCCGTCAATGTCAGCTATCAGTCCATTCCAGACAAAGTGAAGACCTCTCTGGCGCTACTCGAAAAGCAAAGTGTCGTCTTCATTCGCACGGCCGGATGCAACTCCTGCCACTCGCAGAGCCTGCCGTCGGCAACCACCGGTCTGGCTCGCGATTATGGGCTCACGTCAATGAAGACGTTTCCGCAACTGCCTGCCGCGATGAGACCGCCGGCAGAGCAGGTGATGGATTTCAATGCGGTCAGCCCCAACAGCGTCGCCTGGGAATTATTCGACGCGGGGATGAATCACGAGCCCCGGACTCAGGTAACGGACGCAATCGTCCGCTACCTCATGACTTCGCAAACCGCCGAGGGTAACTGGCACACCCCGGAAAGTCGTCGCCCGCCGATGACTTCGGGCAAGTTTCAGACCGCGGCGTTGGCCATTTACGCAATGAAGAACTATGCCCCGGAGGCGGAAAAGCTGAGATGCCAAAAGGCCATCGCCAGTTCCGTGGCCTGGCTGGAGAAGGCCCAGCCCGTGACGAATCAGGATCATGCCTTCCGACTGCTGGGGCTGGCCTGGGGCGGAGGGTCGGCGGCGGTGATTCGCCAGGAGGCGAAATCCCTGGCCGCGCTGCAGCGCGGTGACGGCGGCTGGAGCCAGTTGCCCGCGATGGTCTCGGACGCCTACGCCACGGGAGAAGCGCTGTTCGCCCTCGGCTCTGCCGGCAGGATGACCGTCAGCGATCCTGTCTTCCGGAGGGGCGTGGATTATCTATTGAGCACCCAGGCCAGTGACGGGTCATGGCGCGTCAGGTCGCGCGCCATCTGGGTCCAGCCGTATCTCGACAGCGGATTCCCCTACGGACAGGATCAGTTCATCTCTACCGCAGGAACTGCCTGGGCCACGCTGGCGTTGACTCTTGCGGCCGGACCTTCGAAACAGTCGCGACGCTGATGAGTGACCAAGAAAAAGTTGTTTCATGTCGTCAGATGCGGCAAGAGTGGCGTCGGCTTCACACACGCGTGAAGAGGAAGGCTGGTATGTCATCGAAGGCGAGCTGGAGTTCGAGGTAGGCGACTAAACGGCGACAGCAGGGCCCGGAACCCTGATCTGGGCTCCACGCAATATTCCACACCGCAATCGGGTCACTAAAGCCCCAGCAAGGTACCTGCTGATTTTCTCGCCGGCCGGTATAGAAGGACTGTTTAAAGAGGCGGAGGAAATCCGCGCGTTGGGGGTCGGAACGCCGGAACACGGCAAAGAACTCGAGAGGTGTCGCGCAAAATATGTCGCTCGCGCGGGTACGCTGCCGCCGAAGAAAAAGCCGTGACGACTCAATGTCGGGGCGTTGAACGCGTCTGTCGGAGGAAACGATATGCAAAGCAGAATAGCGAAACTCTTACAGCTCGCGCTTCTGGCGCTGGTTGGCGCGACAACCTTGATTCCAATGAGCCAGGCGCAGAAGCCGGACGCCGCCTTCTCACCACAGATTCCGAAGGTCTGGGACGAGGAAGCTCTCCGCTCCTGGGCGCTGCCGCTCGCCCGGCTGGGCCAGCCGCCGTCGTATGTTTCCGCCGATTACTTCTACCGGATGCCGGAGGTCACGATTTACCGGACATATCCCGTCTATGCTCCGGGCAAGGAACCCCCTGATTATCTGAACTGGCTTCGGCGGCAGGAGCCGGAAGTCGTTTTCGATCCGGCGAAACTCAAGACTGAAGATGACTGGATCAAAGCAGGTGAGACGGTCTTCCACTCGACTGTCGCGACTCCGACCTGGGCAACCGGAACTGTTGAAGACCTGCATGACCCGGCTTATCTCAAAGCCGTTGGCATTCCGGTAGCCGCTGACGGCACGTTGCCTGGCGTGCGCTATTCCATTTCGCGGAAGGGCGAGGTGCGGTGGGATGTCATGATTTGCGCCGGTTGCCATACCCGGGTGATGCCGGATGGGAAAGAGATCAAGGGGGCGCAGGGGAATAATCCGAACGGGAAGCGCCAGGCCTACAATCTGCGCCGGCTTGGCGAGGCGCCTGGAATGCCTCTGCCGCCCATGTTTTCTGACTCAAGCGTGCCCTGGCTGAGTCCTGATCCCGCGGAACGATTGAAGGCATTCTCATTCGTAGATGTCCTGGCAGCGCTCGAAGACGTGAGGCGGCCGGGCGTCTTCCCTCGTTCGGGATCGAGCTGGCTCTATCCGGTGAAGGCAGTGGACCTGATCGGGATCCGCGACCGCAAGTATCTGGACGCGACCGGCCTTAACCGGCACCGCGGAATCGGCGACCTGATGCGCTACGCCGCGCTGGTCAATGATGTCGAGCGATTTAATCACTACGGGGAGTTTCGCGTTGGGGCTGCTCCCCCCGAACCACCGACCCGCGCCCGGTTGAGCGAAGCGCAACTTTACGCGCTGGCGCTTTACATCTATTCGCTCAAACCGCCGGAGAACCCGAACAAGCCGTCAGCCTTGACCCGCCGCGGTGAGCAAGTGTTCAAGAGCGAAGGTTGCGCGATGTGCCACACGCCGCCTCTCTATACCAATAACAAATTGACGCCGGCCGAAGGCTTTACCATTCCGGAAGAGCACAAGGAGAAATACGACATCTTGCCGGTCTCGGTCGGCACGGACCCGCGCCTGGCGCTGCAATCGCGCAAAGGCACGGGCTATTACCGCGTGCCGTCGCTGCGCGGCGTGTGGTATCGCGGGCCGTTCGAGCACAACGGCTCGGTGGCGACGCTCGAAGATTGGTTCGATCCGAACCGACTGCGCGATGACTACGCGCCGACGGGTTTTAAGGGCTTCGGCGTGAAGACGCGAGCGGTGAAGGGGCACGAATTCGGACTGAAGCTGGGGGCCGAAGACAAGCGGGCGTTGATCGCTTTTCTCAGAACCTTATGAAGCAAGGAGAATTGAAATGAAACAACTGATGCTCAGTATTTTCTTGCTCGTCTGTATGACGACAATAAGCGGTACATTTGCACAGTCGAACCCTCCCACCTTTCAAGATGATCTGCTCGACCGCCTTGTTGGTAAATGGGATGCGACGGGAACCGTTCACGGCAGGCCGTCCAGGCAGACCTTCGAGGCCGACTGGGTGCTGAACCACCAGTTTCTGCGCATCCACGAGAAGAGCGAAGAGAACGCTCGCGGGACGAATGCGCCGTTCGAGGCCCTGATGTTTATCGGAAATGAGAAGACCAACAAGCGCTATGTCCTTCACTCGATGAGTATGTATGGTGGAGGAAGGACCGGGGAGTTTGCGTATGGTCAGCGAAGCGGTAATGAGATCAAGTTCGACGTGGACGCCGCGGGAAGGCGGGGACACGGCCGGTACATCTGGCAACCGGAATCCAATACTTGGAATTACGTCGGCGGGGTGGAAAACGCCAAGGGGGAATGGGAAGTCTCAATCGACCTGAAGTTGACGCCGGCAAAGTAACCATCCCCTGCCGTACTGAAGATCCCAGAAAGATTCCGGCAATTCTTCGGTTGGCAATCGCCCCAGCCCAGCCGCCGCCATAATCCGGGCGATTTCCTCAATGTTAACTGCCATCTGAAAACGTAGAAGAATGATCGATTAAGCCGAAGCGCGCCAAGATCATCATCTATTGAGTGAAACCTGTCTACTCTGATCGCAAAGCAATCATCGGATCCACCTTCGTCGCCCGATGCGCCGGTATCCAGCAGGCCACGAGCGCCACAACGATGAGTAATAGTGCAATGACGATAACGGTCAGGGGATCAGTCAGGCTGACTCCATAAAGCTGCTCAGCCATTCGCGCCTGCCACGTCTCCGGCCCGAACAATTGAGCAGTCAACAAGCGTTTCAAGCCGTAGCCAATAGCCGCGCCCACCGCCAGTCCCAGCAAGACCAGTTTCAGCCCCTGCCACAGCACCAGCCGCAGCACGTTGGCGGTTTGCGCGCCAAGCGCCATCCGAATGCCGATCTCATTCGTGCGTTGGGAAACCGAGTAGGCCAGCATACCTGCAAGCCCGATGGCTGCAAGCACGAGCGCGAGGCCGCCGAAAAAACTCAGGAGCCGCGCGGACAGGCGTTCCTGCCCCAGCGTGGCTTGTGAGCGCGCGGTCTGCGAACTGATTTCCGTGACTGGCAGGTTGCTGTCGAGTTCGCGCACGACCTGCTGTACTGTGGCGGCGAGCGCAAGCGGATCACCCACAGTGCGCAACATGAAATGCATCGCGCCCATCAACTCGCCCTCCTGCTGCCACGGCGTGTAAAGCAGCGGCGGGATGTTTGTGCGTTGGCTATCGTATTTGGTATCCGCCACGACGCCGACAATTTCGACCGTGCGTTTGTCTCGTTTGATGGTAATCCGCTTACCGAGTACGTCATCGTTGGGAAAGAACCTGTGCGCGAAGGTTTGGTTGACGATGGCGACTTGCGGCGCGCGCGCGTCATCCTGCGCCGTGAAGTTGCGCCCGCGCAGGAACGGAATTTCCAGCGTCGCAAAATAATTCTCGCGAGCCATCTGCCGGAAGGTGAGGCGCGGCGGGGCCGTCTCCTCAACCTCACCAGGTAGCAGGATGCCGCCGCCCCAAGCGCCACGAGCGATGAGCTGATTACGCCCGAAAGTAGCGGCGCGCACTCCCGGCAGATTGTCCAGCCGCGCAAAGAGTTGCTGATAGAACTGCGCCAGCCGTTCGTCCTTGTAACCGCCCTGTTCTGGCTGCAAGCGAAAGACCAGCAGGTTTTCCTGATTGAAGCCGAGGTTGACCCGTTGCAGATTGTGAAGCGTGCGCAGGAATAAACCAGCGCCAACCAGCAACAACAACGAGAGCGCGACCTGCGCGACGATCAATCCTTTGCTCAAACGCGAGACCGCCCCCGTTTTGCGGCGGCCCTGTTTGAGCGCCGTCGTTAAATCCAGATTCGTCGCTCGCCACGCAGGCGCCAGGCCGAACAGCACGCCGGTCAGGAGTGAAACAGCAAGCGTGAAGACCAGTACGCGCCAATTCACACTGAGCTCAACATTGCTGGGCACTAAGCCCGTGTCTTTGTCGGTCAGCGCCAGGAGCGCGCTGTTGCCCCACAAGGCGCCGAGGGCGCCGAGGGCGCCGCCCACGCCCGCGAGCAGCACGCTTTCGGTCAACAGTTGCCGGATCAAACGTCCGCGTCCTGCGCCAACTGCGAGCCGTACACTGATCTCCGCGCTGCGAGAGGCCGCCAGCGCCAGCAACAAGTTGGCGATGTTGGCGCACGCAATCAGCAGCACGAGCGCCACCACGATGAACAGCCCATAGATGGTAGGGGCATACCCCCGGCGCTCGTCGAGCATCCCACGGCTGCCGGATTCCGCGATCAGGCGCGGGTAATCTTTCGGATCAAGTTGCGCCGGCTCATCCGCTCTGCGCGGCGGCGGCATGACTTCCAACGCGGCGGCTTGAAAAGCGCTGTTCAGGCTGGCGCGCGCTTGTTCTCGGGTCGCGCCCGGTTTATGTCGCCCCATCAAATCCAGCCACCAATAGCCCGGTCTGTCCGCCGTACCCAGGTTGCTATTCTCGCCTAACAGCAACGGCTCGCTGGCAATAGGGACGGTGACGGCAGGGCGATAATCCACTTGCAAAGCCCCGGTAAAACCGGGCGGCGTCACGCCAATGATGGTGAAAGACTGCTGATTGAGTTTGAACGACTGGCCGATGACTGCCGAGTTGGCGGCGAACCGTTCCAGCCAGAACTGATGGCTGAGCACGACCACTGGCGCAGCGCCTGGCCTGTCATCTTCCTCCGTGATCGCGCGTCCCAGCGCAGGTTGTACGCCAAGCCCGGTGTAATAGCCGCCGGACACTGCTTGCCCGTTGATGATCTCCGCCTGTTTGCCTACGACGGCGTTTAGTTCACTGAGCGGAGCGAAGGCAAAGAAATCACTGAGCGGACTCTCCGGCGTGGCGGCCTGCGCCTGGCGCATCCTGGTAAAAACGTCGTGACGAAACAGGGAAAGAGCTTGCGTGCCCGGCTCATCAGGGACCCGCGTCGTGCCGCTCCAGTCGCTGTATCTGAAGGGAAGTCCGGCCCGCCATTCAAACAATACCAACCGCTCCGGCTCTTTGACCGGCAGGGTCTTGAGCAGCACGGCATCCACTACGCTGAATAACGCCGTATTCGCGCCGATGCCTAGCGCTAGTGAAAGCACAGCAATCAACGTGAAGCCAGGGCGCTTCGCTAACATTCGTGCGCCATAGCGCAGATCTTGCCAAAAGGATTGCATCGTTCTTCTCACCTCGATTACGGATGATAGATTGTGCGGCCCGTATGCGCCTCAATCGCCAAGAGGGCGCCTTCACACGGACGAATACCGGAGATAAGAGGTCAAGTGTCGTGCCAGAATAGTAGTTAGGCTATATGAGAGAAATACTTGAGTTAATCATGACTATGCGCGAGATGCGGGACTGAAATGTGTCCGCTTCTGGAATCGTTTGATCTCAAAATCGGACAGCGACCTCTCAAGGACGGCATGGCAAAATTTGCTTATTGCCGGTTATCGCAGCTTCCCTCCATTGGGCCAACCGTGGTTTTACTTTAGTCGCCTTGAGATCGAGGCAACACACCTAAAAAGCAAGGCTATGTTGCCATCACTGGGCGCCTGAAGTCCAAAGACCCCCGCCCAATCCGGGATGGCGGCGCACGACAACCTCATCTTCCGCCAGAAGTTCTGCGCAGCGATCGATTGCCGCGCCATGTTCTTCATCTGCTCCCATCAATTTTCCTCTCCTCGTGGTACCTTGACAATCTAGGGACATCGTTTTATCTTCACCCTAGATAATCTAGGAACTATGGAGGAGAACGGCGATGCCTACCCCGGACACCAAACTGCTGCAAGGCACTCTCGATATGCTTATCCTTAAGGCGCTCTCGCTCGGGTCGCTACACGGCTACGGCATCGGTCAGCGCATCATGCAGATGTCCGAGGACGCGCTGCGTGTGGAAGAGGGGTCGCTCTACCCGGCGCTCTACCGGATCGAGCGGCAAGGGTGGATCACCGCCGAATGGGGCGTGTCGGAGAATAATCTCCGCGCCAAGTTCTACAAGCTGACTCGCGCAGGCCGCAAACAGCTCCAGATTGAGGAAGAGAATTGGGAGCGGCTCGCCGGCGCCGTCTTCAAAGTCATGCAAACTAATTGAGGGGAGCGCGACCTATGTTCTGGTTGAGGCTAATCTACTCACGGCTATATGCGCTGCTGCGCAAGAACCGGATCGAGCAGGAGATGGAGGATGAGATGCGCTTTCACCTGCTGATGCGGACCCGGGATAACATAGAGCGCGGGATGAGACCGGATGAAGCGGAGCTAGAGGCGCGGCGGCGCTTCGGTAATGTGGGGCGCATCAAGGATCTGGCTCGCGACATCAAAGGTGGAGGTTTTATGGAGACGCTTTTGCAAGACCTGCGTTACGGCGCCAGAATGCTGCTCAAGCATAAGGGCTTCACGATTGTCGCAACGCTCACTTTGGCCTTGGGCATCGGCGCTAATACTGCGATTTTCAGTGTGGTGAACGCCGTTCTGCTCAATCCGTGGCCCTACCCGGACGCCGATCAGATCATGTATTTGTCACAATACGATTTGAAGCGTTCATTGGATACAGTTTCCGTCACCTACCCGAACTTTCTGGACTGGCAGAAACAGCAAACCAGTTTTACGCATCTGGCTGCGGCGCGCACTCAGACATTTAGTTTGACTGGCGGCGTCGAGCCAATATTTGTCAACGGCGCGATGATTTCCCCCGAAGCCTTCCCCTTGCTCAAACTCCCGCCACACCTCGGTCGCGTTTTCACCGAGCAGGACAACCGGCTCGATTCATCACGTACGGTGGTACTGAGTTATGCGTTCTGGCAGAGTCGCTTTAGCGGAGAGAGCGACGTCATCGGCCACACGATGCTGCTCGACAATCAGGCTTATACGGTCATCGGCGTGATGCCGCCTCAGTTCAAATTCTGGGGAACTGAGATATGGGTTCCCTACGGCCTGTTTGGGAACGAGGATTACGCCACCAACCGCCGGTTCTTTAGCCACACCGGGGCCGTGGGACGTCTGAAACCGGACGTAACGATTACGCAGGCGCGCGCGGAATTGAGTTTGATTGCCGCGCGCCTGGCCGAGCAGTATTCCGACTCGAATAAAGATTTTGGAGCGAAGATCGTCCCGCTGGGCGAAGCGGGGGCCGAAGCGAGCCCAAACACATTTCGTCTGGCGCTATTGGCGCTGCTGGGCGCTGTCGGGCTTGTGTTATTGATCGCCTGCGCCAATGTCGCCAACCTGCTGATAGCTCGCGACGCCGGACGCGCGCAAGAACTTGCGATCCGCGCGGCGCTGGGAGCAGGCCGCGCGCGCCTCCTTCGGCAATTATTATTGGAGTCCCTGCCACTGGCCTTGCTCGGCGGTCTCGCAGGCTTATTGCTGGCAAGATCGGGATTGGAATTGATTTTGAAGCTGGTGCCGGAAGATCTCATTCCCGCCGAAGCCAACATTGTCATCAATGCGCCGGCGCTGGGCTTCACCCTGTTCATCACTCTGCTGACAACATTGATTTGCAGCCTGCTCCCCGCGCTGCGATTTTCCAGCGGCGCCGCTCTTGAGGGATTGAGAACCGCCACGCGCCCTGGCGCCGGCGCCTCCGGCAGTCAACGGATGCGCGGCGCGCTGGTCATTCTCGAAGTCGCGATGTCCGTCGTCCTGCTGGTCGGGGCAGGACTGTTGATCAAAAGTTTCGCGCGCCTGCAGCAAGTGGATCTAGGCTTCAATATGGAATCCCTGCTGACGATCGATCTGTCGCTATCGTCCGACAAATACCGCCAGCCGCAACAACTCGAACTCTTTTATCGCGAGGCTCTGGAACGCGTGAAGGCGATGCCCGGCGTCGAATCCGCCGCGTTTATGAATGGCGCGCCGTTCAGCAATTTCGTGGCGGGCCTGCCGCTCATACGAGAAGGTCAGGTATTTAACAATCTTGAAGAGCTTTCCGACAGGGCAAGCCGTTATTTAATTACACACGGAGACGCTATCAGCGCGCTCGGTACGCCGCTGATTCTCGGACGCGGTTTTACGGCGCAGGACACATCGAATTCCGAGCCGGTCGCAATTATCAACCAAGCGGCGGCTGACAAGTTTTTCCCCGGAGAATATCCGCTGGGCAAACGTATTAAGCTGGGTTTGCCGGACAATCTGATTCAACCTGGCATGCTTCCCAGGGGTGTGGAGAAATTTTCATGGCTTACGGTCATAGGTATCGTTAAAAACCACCGCCAACTCATATTGGGGAATGAATTCCGGGAAGCCTCATTTATACCACTGGCGCAGGCGCCGCGTTCCACTCTGGTCCTTAATTCCTCCACCCTGTTGGTGCGATCGACGACAGACACTGTCTCGCTTATCAGCGCAGTGCGACGCCAGATTCATTCCGTAGACCCCGATCTGCCGTTCGCGAAAGTCGCCACTATGGAAGCCCGCGTTTACGATTCGCTCAAACCGCAGCGGTTCAACACATTTTTAATGGGACTGTTTGCGGCGCTCGCCCTGCTGTTGGCCGCGGTCGGGCTTTACGGCGTCCTGTCTTACATGGTCGCGCAGCGAAGACATGAAATCGGCGTGCGCATGGCGCTGGGCGCGCAGACACGCGACGTGCTCGGACTTGTCATCAGACATGGTATGACTTTGACCTTGATTGGCATTGGGATCGGTCTAATTGCCGCGCTTGGTTTGACGCGATTGATCAAAGACCTGTTAGTCGGCGTGAGCGCGACCGATCCGGCGCCTTTCCTTGTAATCGCGCTGCTGTTTCCGATGGTAGCGCTGCTGGCTTGTTATCTCCCGGCGCGGCGGGCGACCAAAGTAGACCCAATGGTGGCGCTGCGAGCAGACTGACACAATAGCTATCGCATCTCGTCAGACGTCTTTATAGACGGCTCTGTTGAAAAAATTCGCTTGCCACACAAAATATTGTGGTAAGGGGCGATTTATTCCCACTATAGAATGTGGTCAAAATATTTTTTGCAACAGAACCTCGAACCTTCTGCTTCAACTCCTTCGATTTCGGGAAACGCCCCTCCTGCTTACGGGAAAAGATCATCTCCCCATCGAGTCGAACTTCAAAAATCCCGCCCCCGCCAGGGATCAACGCCACCTCTCCGAAGCCGTTCTCAAAAGTAGTCAACAACTCCTGAGCCATCCACGCCGCTCGAAAGAGCCAGTGGCATTGAGCGCAGTATTCAATTTCCAAACGAGGCGTCATGGCGATCTATTTTTTTTCAAGATGAAGAACCAATTCAACGCCACTACTTCCACATTTCCGTATCAGCCGTCCGCGGCTAACCAACATTTCATTCCTCTTTTTTGCGGTGCCGAGGGCTTTCTTTTGACGCAGTATAGCTTGTTACGTAATATGTTGTTATGTCAACTATCAATTCTCAAAAATTCGACCGCGAGTTGAAGAAGGGCGGCGCCGAATTGCTCGTCCTATCTTTGTTGGAGGCCCGCCCGCGTCATGGTTACGAAGTCCGCAAGTTGATCGAGGCGCGCTCGGACGGCGTGCTGAAGTTCAACGCCGCCTCGCTTTATCTCTTGCTTTATCGGCTGGAAAAGCGCGGTTGGATCGAGGGCCGCTGGGTTGAGAAAGCCGGGCAACGGCGGCGGCGTTTTTACAAATTGACGAAAGACGGCAAGAAGGCGCTGGCGGCGCAACGCGGCATCTGGGAGTCATTTGTGGCCGCCATCAATCGCGTAACGAGACCGGAAAATGCCTGACTGGAAACATGAGATCAGACAGCGGCTGGCAAATTTACAGTTGGAGCCGACGCGCGAGGCAGCAATCGTCGAGGAAATTGCGCAGTACCTCGATGATTGCTACGCGGAGTCGCTCGCGGGCGGCGCTACGCCGGCGGAAGCCTATCCTATAGCGCTGGCCGAATTAAGTGGCAGTGAATTGCTTGCGCGGGAACTGCGGCGCTTGGAGCGGCAAGTCACTCAAGAACCCATCGTGCTTGGAACCAATCGGAGGGGAAAGATGATTGCAGACTTATGGCAAGATCTGCGCTATGGCGCACGAATGTTGCTGAAGCAAAAAGGCATCACGGCGATTGCCGTGCTCTCGCTCGCGCTCGGTATCGGCGCGAATACCGCGCTGTTCAGCATCGTGGATGCGATGCTACTGAAAATGCTTCCCGTCAAAGAGCCGGAACGGTTGGTGTTGTTCAAGTCGCTCGCCCCGCGTGAATTTAATACGGGCGGTTATAACGGCAGCGCCACGCGTGATCCAGTGACCGGGCAGCAGCGGCTGACCTCGTTTCCATATCTAAGTCATCAGCGGATGCGCGAACAGCCCGGCGCACTGGCGGAATTATTCGCTTTTGGTCAGGTCAATATCACTGTACAGGCCGACGGGCAGGCGGAGCTTGCTAGCGGGCAAGCCGTCACAGGCAATTACTATGTCGGGCTGGGTGTGCCAGCGGCGCTCGGGCGTGTGTTGACGGATGACGATGACAAAGCTGCGGCGAATCCGGTTGCCGTGCTGAGTTATCGGTATTGGCAGAAACGCTTCAGCGGCGCGGCGGCAGTCATCGGCAAACAGATCAACCTGAACAACGTCGCTTTCACGGTGATTGGCGTCACGCCGCCCGGCTTTGACGGCACGGGGGATGTTGGCTCGACGCAGGACGTGACGATTCCGATAGCATGGGAACCGCCGCTTAACGCTGAGCCGCTGAATTCGCGGATGTATGGTGGTGGCGTTTGGTGGTTGCGGATTATGGGGCGGTTGCGACCGGGGGCGACACGCGAACAGGCGCAAGCGCAACTGGCGAACACCTTCCAACAATCGGTCGTCGAACAGCGCACAGCGCGCATTGCACAATTAAATGGAGCGGGCATCAATGCGCTTGCGCCCTTAGACTCGAAAGATTATCCGCGCCTCGTCCTCGATCCCGGCGGGCAGGGCGAAATGTATATGCGGGCGTATTACGCGCCCTCATTGTATTTGCTGCTCGGCGTAGTTGGGTTGGTGTTGTTGATCGCCTGCGCCAACGTAGCGAATTTGCTGCTCGCGCGCGCGTCGTCACGGCAAAAAGAGATCGGCGTGCGGCTGGCCTTGGGCGCAAGTCGTGGGCGCTTGCTGCGGCAGTTGCTGACCGAAAGCGTGTTGCTCTCAGGCATAGGTGGCGCCTTGGGGTTGGCGTTTGCCGTGTGGCTCAAAGACGGCTTGCTCGCAGTCAGCGATTGGGGGCCGCGCGCGCTGGAACCGAAGCTGGACTGGCGTGTGCTCACGTTTACGCTGGGCTTGTCGTTGTTGACCGGAATCGTCTTTGGTTTGGCGCCGGCGTGGCGCGCGACGCGCGTAGATTTGACGCCGACGCTGAAAGACAGCGGGCGCGGTTCGAGCGCAGCGTCGCGTTCGTTGCTCAGTCGCGGTTTAGTCGTGCTGCAGGTTGCGCTGTCGTTGTTGCTGCTCATCGGCGCAGGATTGTTTGTGCGCACGCTGCTGAATTTGCAGCGCGTTGACCCAGGCTTCAATACGCACAATCTGCTGTTGTTCAAAGTGCGGCCAAGCTTGATCGGATATAAAGATGAGAAGCTGGCGCAGTTCTACCCACGCATGTGCGAACGACTGGAAGCCATTCCCGGCGCGCAAAAGGTGACCTTCTCAAACAGTTCTTTGCTGGCCCAAAGCTCGAGCAATCGCAGCTTCTACTTGCGCAGCGCGCTGACCGGCGCGCCCGCGGCGGACGGCAGAATTAGACCGACGGGCAACAGCCTCATCAATCAGGTGCGCGAAAACTTTCTGGAAGCGATGGAAATCCCGCTCCTGGCCGGACGAACCTTTGGCGTGCAAGACAACCTCAACACGCCCAGCGTGATCGTGATCAATCAGGCCTTCGCCAGGCAGTATTTCCC
>Ga0154003_1000120_pt1 | contig 23394 bp, 17 predicted proteins | sample TSFL087MetaG_FD_104679 | JGI IMG/M metagenome (GOLD analysis project Ga0154003, IMG submission 104679) | Attine ant fungus gardens microbial communities from Florida, USA - TSFL087 MetaG | ecosystem: Host-associated > Fungi > Mycelium > Unclassified | place: USA: Florida, Lake Talquin State...
GGCGCGAATGTCTGTCGCTTCATTGCGCGAAAGCTCTTTGGCGAAGGAGATCATGCCGGCTTTGCGCAGACTGCCGCCGAGCACGACGTCGAACCACCGGTCGTTCGCCAGGGTCTTCGAATAGCGCAGGTCAGTCACTACGCCGCCGCCGACCGCCACGTCGCCGTGGCAAGCGGCGCAGTATCGCTGGAAGAGTCGTTCGCCATTCTTTACTGTGGCTTCGTTGGCCGTCGTGGGCGGAGGATCGAGCGCAGGCTCTTCGAATTTCGGCATTGGCGGAAGGCTCGCCTTCCCGCCGATTTTGAAAGCCAATACCCGGCTGATGTTCCGGACGCGCCCCGATTTGAATGCGATCTCACCGGCGACCAATGGGAAGACTCCGCCCCAGCCCGCCAGCGCGGCGACGTACTGTTGTCCCTTCACTGTGTAACTCACCGGCCCAGCCATCACGCCGGTCTGGGCGTCGAATGACCAGAGCTTCTTGCCGTTGTCGGCGCGGTAGGCTTCGAAACTCCCGCCCGCCGTGCCCTCGAAGACGAGGTTTCCAGCCGTTGACAACACGCCGCCGTTCCAGGGGCCTGGACGCTCCACCTCCCAAACTTGCTTCTGCCCGACAGGGTCCCATGCGACCAGCCGCCCCTTGACGCCGTCGAGTACCGCCTTCTTGATTTCCGGTATCTGAGGCATTCCCGCGGCCACGACATCGACGCCGTAATTGGCGGCCATTTTCTTCGGCTGAAAATTCTCGTCAGATTTGTATGGGAACCCTGCGTCCTGTACCGGGATGTAAACCAGGCCGGTAAGCGGGCTGTATGACATCGGTTGCCAACTGTGCGCGCCAAGCGGGCCGGGAACGATCACAACTGGTTCGCCCCCGGCGTATCGCGCGATCGCCGTCTCGATGGGGCGTCCAGTCTTCATATCAATGCCGCTCGCCCAATTGACTTGCGTGTATGGCTTCGCGGAGATCAATGAGCCGTTCGCGCGGTCGATCGCGTAGAAGAACCCGTTCTTAGGCGCGTGCAAGAGCGCTTTTCGCGCGCGGCCTTCAATAGTGAGGTCGGCCAGAGTAATCTGCTGGCAGGCCGTATAATCCCACATCTCGCCTGGGGTCTCCTGATAGTGCCAGACATATTCCCCTGTGTCAGGCTTGAGAGCGACGATTGACGAGAGGAAGAGGTTGTCGCCTCCGCCCGGACTGCGGATCCGCCTGTTCCACGGCGACCCGTTACTCACGCCGATGTAGAGAAGGTCGAACTCCGGGTCGTAGACGATGGAATCCCACACCGTACCGCCGCCGCCGAATTTCCACCACTCGCCTGTCCATGTCTTGGCCGCGCTTTCGAGGGCTTTGTTCTCGAAGGGCTTTGAAGGATCGCCGGGCACGGTGTAGAAGCGCCATGACATCTTGCCCGTCTCGGCGTCGTAGGCCGATACATAACCGCGCACGCCCATCTCGGCGCCGCCGTTGCCGATGAAGACCTTGCCCTTGGCCACGCGCGGCGCGCCGGTGATGGTGTAGCGAAAATTGCGGTCAATCGTCAGCGTCTCCCAGACTGGCTTGCCCGTTGCGGCGTCGAGCGCCACCAGCCTTCCGTCGAGCGTACCCACGAAGACCTTCCCCTTCCACACGGCCACGCCGCGATTGACGACGTCGCAGCAGGCGTTCACGGCCCATTCGGGGGGGACTTTCGGATCGTATGACCAGAGCCGCGCGCCGGTCGCGGCGTCGAGAGCGAAGACCTTGCTCCACGCGCTAGAGACGTACATCACGCCGTCAACGACGATCGGCGTGGCTTCCTGCCCGCGATCCGTATCGAGGTCGTAATGCCACGCCAGTCCGAGCGAGCCGACATTATCATCGTTAAGTTCCTTGAGCGGGCTGAATCGCTGTTCGCCGTAATCGCGCCCGTGGCTCATCCAGTTTCCAGGCTCGCGGTCGGCGCCGACGATTCTGGCGCCGTCCACATCCGCCGGCTTTATTTTCTCAGAGGTCGCCTCCTGAGCCGTCTGCGAGAGGCTCGAATTCAAAACCACAAGAGCAAGAACCATCACAATGACAGCCAGTCTTGAACGACGCATAAACGTTCTCTTCCTTTGTTTTGTTGTTTCCCTTTATTAAGGCCTTGACGCGGCGGCAATGCTAGCTTTGATATGTCAAACGCGTCAACAGCGTAGGGGCAGACCTGTGCGTCTGCCCCTACGCTGTTGACGCGTTTTTCGGTCACACCCGACTGTTATATCTGATATGGCAGAACTGGCGAATTCTCTTGACACTGAATCGGGCCGTCTTCATACTTTGCCCGCTTATTGACGTTCTTTCCTTCATATCTCAAATAATCAGGTCCGTCATAATTTTTTGGATTGAGAAAAGCCCTTTTCGAAGTCCGCGAAATAAACTTCACCGAGGGGGTACCATGAAAGGACGTTCGAGTTTGCTTTCGGCCATCACAATTGCGATTCTCCTGGGTTGCGCAATCCAGGCGTACTCGCAAGGAGGCGCCAGCTTTGCTCAACTCAACGGAACCGTGCAAGACGCGAACGGGGCCGCGATAGTCAGAGCTACCATCACTCTTCGCAATCTGGATACGAACCAAGCCTACGCCGCGACGTCAAACGACGCAGGTTATTACATCGTCCCCAATCTTCCACCCGGAAGGTATGAATTGACGGTGACCTCAACCGGGTTTGGGAAGCATACCCAGACCGGGATTGCGTTGACCGTCGGCCAGACGGCGACGGTCAACGTGGCGCTCAGGGTAACGGTTGAGGATACGATTTCGGTCACCGGCGAAACACCGCTCATCGAACCTACGCGGACGGAGGTCAGCCAGGTGATTGAGACCAGACAGATCGCATCGCTGCCTGTCAGCGGCCGGCTTTTCACCGATTTCGCGCTCCTGACGCCGGGCGTGGCCACGGGCCGCACCAGTCTGGGAACCACGTTCACGGAGTTTGAGGTAACGCAGATTTCCTTCGGCGGCATGCGCTCCTTCAGCAATTTGATCGCGGTGGACGGCGCGGATTTCATCAACGCCAATACCGGAGTGCAGCGCGCCACGCCGCCTCAGGAATCGGTGCAGGAGTTCCGCGTGGTCAACAATAGCTTCGGATCAGAATATGGGCGGGCGCTCGGCGGGATCGTCAACGTGGTCACCAAGTCGGGCGGCAATGCGTGGCGCGGCTCGGCCTATGAATATTTCCAGAACAGCGCCCTGAACGCGCGTTCATTGCTGCAACCTGAGGGCACGTCGAAGACGCTGCGGCAGAATCAATTCGGCGCCACGATCGGAGGCCCGATCCGAAAAGACCAGACTTTCATCTTCCTGAATTACGAAGGCCAGCGGCGCGCCGAGGCTCCAGTCTACCCGCCAAGCCTTTTGAATAACCTGACGACCATCAATCAGGCAAAGCGCATGCTCGGCATTCCGGCCGAGGACCTGAGCGTTTTGAAGATCAAGGATAACGACTACGGCTTCGCCAGATTCGATCATCAATTGACGAAAAACAATCGCCTCTCGGCGCGGTACAACATCGAAAACGCCCGCGACCCGAATCAGTTGGTCGGTAACACCGAAGATGGCGGCGGCATAGGTACGCCGAGCGGCGGTCGTAATCTCTTCATCAACGATCAATCACTGGTCGGCACGCTGAATTCGGCGTTCAAGGCCACTGCGGTCAACACGCTTCTGGTTCAATGGGCAAGGCGGCGCTACGATTTTCCCGGTTCGACGGGCGAACCAAACCTGGACATCCCCAATGACCTGTCGTTCGGCCATAACTTCGGCACACTCGACGCCATTAGCGAGAGCCGACTCCAAATCTCGAACTCTCTAGGGTGGGTCAAGGGCAATCATTATGCGAAATTCGGATACGATTCGAATTACATTTGGGACTCCACGAACTTTCCCGGATTCACGCCCGCGCGAATCATCCTGCCCGGAATCAATTGCCTGGTAGATTTCGCCAACTTCGTGAACAAAACTGGAGGGGCGTCGCTCGCTCAGACGCCCGGCCCGCCGTGTCCGCTCCCCGCGCCGCTGTTTCATGGAGTGGGCGCCACTTTTTACGGCGTCGCGCTAGCAAGAACCAACTACGTGGACGGGCAATTCCCGCTCAACAACGCCCGCCCGCTCGACGTGACGACGTGGGCTAACGCGTTTGATCCGTCACTCAAAGACAACTATCGTTACAATCTCAACCACGGCTACTACGGCTTCTTCGCACAGGATCAATGGCGCGTGACTCCGAAGCTGACCCTCAATTACGGCCTTCGCTACGACTTTGAAACCGGATTGGAAGATCACATCGAACAGTATTGGGGAGCCGTTCAACCCAGAGTCGGGTTTGCTTACTCGCCCGACAGCAAGACTGTCATTCGCGGAGGGTACGGGTTGTTTTTCGACCGCAACAACATGACCTTTTTCTTCATCACCGGAAATCAGAAGATTGTCCCGGGCTTCATTCCGGGCATAACTCTTCCGATGGTTCGCAAAGGAGCCGAGACAGGGGGCTGGCAATTGAATCTGGTCAATGCGGCCGCATTCTTACCGTCGCCGATAGGGTGTGTCGGAGGCGTCGAACTCTTTCCCGGTTTCTGCCTGGGCGCGGCTGCAAGCACGGCGCGCAGCATAATCACTACGGGGACTTATCCGCGGGTGTTTCTGACCGGCGACTGTCCACCCGCCTGCACCGCCGGGGCAGGGGGATTGGCCCGCGACGACCACAAGCTTCCTTATGCCCATCAGGCCAGCCTGGAGATCAACCGGACGTTGGGCGGAGGGCTGACGATCGGCGCCGGGTATCTCTTCGTCGGCGCCCACAGGCTGATTCTCGGAAATGGCTTGAATGTCCCATGTCCGCAGGGGACGAGTAAGCCGCGCAATCCTCCAAACGCCCAGGGGTGGGTCAACCCGGACGGCAGTTTGAGCGCATGCGAAGGGGCTCCTCGGCTGCTCGCCGGCAAGCCTGTTTTTACGGACGGGCTGGAGTTTCCGAACGGAGGCTTTCTCGATTACAACAACGGCGTCGTCAACGCCCTTTACCACGGCATGACGCTGCAGGTGATCGAGAGGTTCGGCAAGCGATTCAATCTGAACGCCAACTACACCTGGTCGCACATCATTGATAACGGGAATTTCACGACCTTCATCAACCTTCCGCAGAACCAGTTCGATAACATAACGGAGCGCGGCAATTCGAACCAGGACGTTCGCCACCGCTTCGTAGCCAACTTCACCGCGACCGGGCCTGATGACGGCTTCCTGCGGAATTTCGAATTGAGCAGCGTTGTTACATTGCAGACGGGGAGGCCCTTCACCATCTTCGTCGGCGGCGACGCCAACGGAGACACCAATCCGGTGACCGACCGCGTCGGGTTGATCGCGCGGAACAGCTACATCGGCGACTCGCTGCGGACCTGGGATTTGCGCGTCTCACGCATATTCCCGATCAGCGAGCGCGTCAGACTCAACCTGATCTTCGACGCGTTCAACCTGCTTAACCGGCCCAATGTTGACGAAGTGTTCAGCATCTACGGCTCGCCGATCTTCTGCGGGGCTGTCCCGAAAAGCTATAAGGACGCGACCTCCGTCGCCATCCAGCGGGGCCAGATGGCCTGTCCCGCCTTCACGCCCCCGGCGGGAGTGACCGTCCCGGCGCAATTTTTCGTTCCGCCAGGGCCGAACCCGAATTTCGGAACGCCCAGAACGATGCTCAACCCGCGACAACTTCAGTTTGCCGTCAAGCTGACTTTCTAGGGCGGGTTTTATTTCGGTGTAAGGGATAATGGGACGCGGATGGCGCGGTTAGAATGGATCATCGCGGATAAGAACCAAAAGAGATCAGCGGTAATGCGTTACACCCCTGTCATCCGCGTTCCATTGAAGTGGCGTTTATGATGAAGAAGCGATTGAAACGATGACTGTCAGCGCCGTTCGTTCTTATCGCGGCGATAGTCGTCTTGTTTGAAGAATGGCTGTGCGACGACCTTGAGCACATCGCCGACGACGGACATAGCCGGTTCCTTTCTGATGTAAGTCTATCTTTCATTTTGTCCGCTCACACAAACTTTATGAGTCCCTCAACAATTACCTCAGTTTAAACGAGTATATTGAGGCGCTGGACATAAGTATCCCAGTCGATTCAGACGTAAAGTGCGCCTTTAGCGCTCCTGAATAGTTTTTCAGATTATTTATCCTATCCCAAGTCTCTCCTCCATCGTCAGACAATAGCAATACGTTACTACTGGTGGCGGCAAGTCCTCTCCTACTATCGTAGAAAGCGACTGAATTGACGTCAGCGCGGCACTTAATCCCTAATCGCTTCCATTTTTTTCCACTATCCATGGTCTTGACAATGAACCCGCTCTCTCCGGTAGCCAGGATATGATTTTCGTTATATGAATAAAGGTCACTAATTGACCGACCAAATCTCTTAGTAAGCTGCCAGCTATATCCACCGTCATCAGTCATGTGTATGTTGGAAAACGCGCTAGTGTTATCAAGATACTCTTCTAGAAGCCAGCCTTTCTTGACGCTAGTAAATCGTATCCGCAAAGGCTTGCCCTTGATGCCCAAATTGCGGCTCTCCCAACTCTCGCCGCCATCGTTAGTGAGATGTATCATCCCCTCATATGCGGGCCAATGCCCATTATCGCTGGCAATCCATCCACGTTTCGAGTCAAGAAAGAAAATGTCATTCGGATGAAGATCGGTCTTGACCTCTTTACCCCTCCATGTCTTCCCACCATCTAGTGTATAACTACACCTAATGCCAGTGTCGCTCCCAATCGCAATTATCCAGCAAGTCTTCGGATTAATCGCAAAGACACGATTCGGATCAAGATAACCTTGACTCGCATAATTTATATATTGATTAGCCCAAGTTCCGCCTCCATTCTGGGTGCGCAATATCTGTCCCGAGCCTACTACCCACCCCACTCTTGAATTAACGAAATGCATGTCAGAGAGGGTTTTGTACCAAATGTTATTATCCTCATCCGTTCTACTAGGAACTTCGTATAATACCTCCAATTGTATAATTGACATTATTCTACCTCGATTCAGACCTCAGCTCGACTTTATCTATTTCAGGTTTATGAAAAAGTAAAAGTCCCACGCCCGTTGTTAGAGCGTTTAACTGATGCGGTCTGTTACGCTGCGCAGATGGATAAAGTCGAGCTTAATCACAACAAGTCCTCTTGCCTTTTAACCTAAAACTACCATCCTCATCTTGGTCCAAAACGCAACCCTCACAATTTGGATTGACGGTGATAAAGTGTCCGCCAATTAGTATAAAGTGGTAGTGTATTCCTTCAATATCAACATCAAAAGTTGTCCCTCGTGGCAAATTATTTACTGCTTTATTCAAGTCGTCAATTACTAATCCACCGAAAATGTTGAAATGGTAGCCTAGCTGTCTTTTGTCTAGCTCCATTTCCACACCGTCAAGCACTAGCTGTAGAATAGTTAAAGCGACGATTACATTTGCAGCTCCTCCTGCCCGTCCCCCTCTTGGTCTCGCGCCTCCCGCGCCTCCCGCGCCTCCCGCGCCTCCCGCGCCTCCCGTGAAATTAGGTGTTCTGGGCCGAATACCTTTGCTTTCAGCGAATTCTACCAGCTGCCTCCGCAACCCGGCAAACTTTTCTTTAGCTATGTCTCCAGTGAACTCAGGGCCAGACTCCTTAAATGCGACTCTGCCGATTTCTTTCTTTCCATCAAATACATGAATGTTTGGCGCATCATTAATGTTGTTACGGTCTATTCTAACTGTATATCGCCCCAATTTTTCCCTCTTCCCTGAGTGGCCGTCCGGATCAGTGAGCGAAAGAGGATTATTCTCAACATAAGAATAGAGATTGAGTGTTTGAGGATTTGATAAGGTAGCATACGGCAAAGCGCTTGAGCGCTCCAAGCTGTTCATTAAGGCTGCTGGATTGCCGCTGAAATAGTCGGGGGATGTGTACCTTCCTTGTATTGACGAATAATACCTAGAAATAAAGAAATCCAGTAATGTTTCGCTGTCTCTCTCTTTTGACCCGAATTTTTGCCGTACTAAATCGCCGCTATAACCATTGCTCGCGCTTCTGATACCCACACCTGCAAACAGCTCTTCGCCGAACGGAGCGAAGTCGTGTCGTCTTACTCCTGCCAGACTCCCAGACCGATCCACCACCATTCTCGTCGAGCCCAGATGGTCTTGCACAAGCCATTGCAACCGCCGGTCTCCTGTCTCACTCCCGTCCCACACCACCAGCAACTGCTCGTTCCGATATCCGTACTCCTTCTGAGGCGAGTTCGACGCTGCTCCAGCCGCATACTCCGCCGACAATTCTCCCCCAGTCCCGTAGACCTGCCAAGTCTCCTGCCCGCCGATGATTCGCCTCACTCGCCGCCCGTCGGGATCGTAGATGTACCGGCTCAACGTCACGCCCGCGCCATTCTTCGCCTCCACCAGCCGATTTTCACCGTCGTAGATCCGCTCCCCGCTCCCATCATTGGTCTGATTCCCGGCGGCGTCGTAATGTATCGTCACTCCATCAACCGACGTCAGCCGATTGGTGGCCGTGTCCACCGTGTAAGCCTTCTCGTTCACCCCACCGACGGTGTTGATCTGGTCGATTGTGCGGTTGCCCCAACGGTCATAAAGGAGCGCTTGCCGGAAAACGCCCTGGTATACATCCTCGCCCGAAGGCCCCAGCGTATGTGACAGTTCGGTGACGCTCTTGAGTCGATTGAGCGGGTCGTAATCGTACCTGTCGATGGACGCGACGAAGTTACTCACGGCGCCGTCGAGCGGAATATGGTGGTCCATCCTCAGTAGGTTGCCGTTGTTGTCCGTCCCGCCGCTACCGTAGAGATGACAGCCGTTCAAAGTTGAATAGTAGAACCGCAACGCCCCGCGATTCCACGACCCGGCTGCGTTTTGCCAGGCGCCAAGGTCATCGCTGTCATAGACTGGATTCGGATCAGTCCCCAACCGGATGTCAAAGAGTTGACCCCGGTTGCTGTAGTGGCGGCGATGATAGAGCGGTATGGTTGCGCCGAACTGCTCCCGTTTCATCAAGCCTGCGGCGTCATATTGGATGTCGGTGGCGTAATTCCGATTGACTCCGTCTCCCAGATTGCCGATGAAACTGTTGAGGCGCCCGGATTGGTTATAACTGTAATTGACCACCCGGCCCGAGGGGTAGGTCACAGTCTTGACGGCGCCGGCCAGGTCGTAGCTCTGTTGGATGACAAAAGGGGTTCCCCAATCGCTGCCGCGCCAGAAGTATTGCCATTTCACCAGCGGCCTTCCCATCGCATCATAATCGTTGATCGTCACGCGCGACCCCATGCTGCCAGCGGTTTCGGTCTTCTGAAGCCGGCCTTTGCCGAGTGTGGCAGTGTCATAGGTACGAGTGACGCCTGGTGTCGAGTCGGAGTAACCGGTCGTAGTGTTGCGATTGAGCGCATCATAACCGTAGGTGGTCTTGATGTTGCGCGCATCGGTCTTCTCGATCAGGTTGTCGTTGGGGTCGTAGGAATAGGCCGTTGACCAGCAGGAGCCGCCGGTAAAGGGGTCGGTATGTGGTGGCAAATTGCCATTGCAATTTTGCTCAGGATTTTTCGCGCGGACTAGCCGTGAGAGGGAATCATAGGAGAACCAGCGAGACTGCGCGCCTTGTGTCACTTTGCGCAAGTTACCCAATGGATCATAGAGATAATTGGTCTGATACCCTGCGGTTATCTCCGGATGATTCGGGAACGAGACGGAGACAGTGCCCGAAGCGGCGTCAGGCGATCTGACCTCCCAAAGGCTGGTTAAACGTCCCAGCGCGTCAGCCTGACTGATCCGAATCTTCCCTGCCTGATCAATAACGAGCGTACGGTTCCCATTGTATTCAGTATTCACTGTCGCCGCGTCGGGCGTGGTCACTTTAATCACCCTGCCGAGCGCGTCGTAATCGGTCGTCGTCCACAAGCCCGACGGAGGCGAGGCGGAGCTGGGGTCGGCGGCGCGGTACGGATTGGAGACCTGCGAGACTCTGCCGAACGCATCGAACCGCGTGTCCGTGATTGACCATGTTGAACCTTCATACACCGCGCTACGTCGTTTCCAGCCAAGGCCGTTGTAATAAGATTTGCTGGTCAGGATGTTGTCGCTAAACGCCTCACGGTCGCTGGTCGTCGTGATCACACGATTCACGTCGTCGTAGGCGGTGGTCGTCTGCCTTCTCACGGAGGGGACGCCGACCCCCACTACATACCTCGCCTGAATGCTCTGGGTCGGGCGGTCGAGGGCGTCGTTGTAAGCGACGCTGCTGATGACCCCATTGGCGTCTTCCTTAGTGACGGCCTTACCAATGTAAAAATCGTATTGAGTATATGCCGTGTGATCAAGCGCGTCGGTGACTTTGGTCGGAAACGCGTAACTGAAACTTCCGGCCAGTTCAGGCGCTCCGGCGTTCGTGCGCGGATCGTTGCCAGGAGCGCCGAAGCGGTCGCTGAAATCAATCATGGTTGGAATGCCACGTCCGTCCAACTTTTGCACCACATTTCCAGCAATATCATAAAAGAAATGTTGGTGAACATATGTCGGAGCGGATGTGGCAATCCGAGTTATCTTCACCAGATTACCCCGCGCGCCATAGCCGGTATGAAACCCGCCATCATGCTGAGAAATTCCAGGGCAGTCTTGAAGTGCGGGCAGGCCATTTATTCCGTATGCGTCATAGTCAAACCATGTCTTTGAGATCTCGGCGCCATTACCGTCAGAGACAGAAATATATGTGGGTAAGTTTCTGATGTGAATATTGAGATCTGTCGCATAATTCACGTTGCCTTGAAACTGATTGACTGTGAGATACTCAGTGTGAGTGTGGCGCAGCAACGGCCCGGGAGCGCCTACGCCGAAACCATATTCCCAGATATCGGTCGGATTATTGTATTGATCGTAGGCGAAAACCTGCTTTGTTATCAGGTTTGCGTCGAGCAGCGTGGTAACTCTCTGGGTAACTTTAGGATTGGGAGGCGGAGTTGTATTCTGTGCGGAACAAACCCAATGAAAGTTCGGCAGGCCAGGTGACCAGGTATCTTCCGTTCTTTTCAAAGCGGCGCCTGCCACCCCATTACTTACACCATAGCTTTCAGTCTTGAACTCGCGACCTGAATACCAGGGTGAGTAAAGAACGGTATTACATTCACTGCTTTCTTCCGTGGCCCACCCAAAGAAATAGTGTTTGTCACGCGCTTGGAGATTGTTCCCAGAATCCTTATAATCGACCGTCACAATAGTATTGATAAGCCCGTTGCCAGCATCTACCAGGGTTGCGCTGTAAAACACCTTACCTGCAATGTCTCCTTGCGGTGGATTGTTGGGATCGGTTGTCGGCGTCAAATTAGCGTATTCCGTGCGCTGGCTCAGGCGACGATAGAGCATAAGCCCGTCAACGACAGGCGAAGTGTATTCATAGTCATAGCCTCCTCCTATAGGTAGTATCACGCGCGCCAGTTCTCCATAGGAGTTATAATAGAACTTGTACTCCCTTTCATCTGGGAGAACGATCCTTGAGATAACAGGTATAGAGCCTGGGATATAATTTCTGTTATCGTAGTCGCCGAGGCTGAACGTGTACAGTTGAGGGTATAGCTGTCCGAATGTTTGCGTCGACGATCCCTGCCTCAAAACTGAATTCGGATTGCTATACCAAACCTGAATTGCCCGATCGGCGCCGCCGAATCCCTTAAAGGAGATCGTATCGTAAGCCGCTCCGGTCTCTGACCCGTATAATATGTTAATCACGCGATTCAACGAATCAGTGATGGCGGATAATATTGTATATGCAAATATGTTGTGAGGCCTATAGGTGAAACTGATTTTATTTCCATTACGGTCTCGAATCCACTTTACCAGGCTATCCTCGACCCGGTAAACAGCGCCGTCTTTAAACATCAGGTTTCCCGTGACTGAGAACGATGTCAGGCCAAGATTATTACTATCAATAATGTTGTTGTCAGAAACAAATGTCATCGATCCGCCGTCCGCCGTCACAAACACCCTGCCTCGATTGGCATGTTGATTACCGCAAGTATAAGTAAGAGGAGCGCCGTTATACGCCGTGTCATGCAATTGATATTCTGAGCCATCAGGGGCGATAAAGATTAGCCGCGACAATTCCTGCCAAGTGCTGACGCCTACCTCGCATGATGTTATATTCGTGTATCCAGTGTGGGCAGGTTTGCCGATTAGCAGCCCCGGGCCATAGCCGCTTGAATGCCTGGGATTTATGTTTTCCTGAGCCCTGTCGATATATGTTCCAAAGGAATAATCCGTGTAGATACGTTCAACGTAATGTCGTTGCAATGTAGGGCGCAACATCATTGTATAACCCGCGGCGCCGCGCCCGCCTATATGCAGCGCCGGAAGCGCAAAATTCAGGTTTCCGTTAAATAGATTGATGTCTTCAAGATTGCTGGCGGAACCAGGCTCTACCCCGGTGGGAGTGCGACCGTCAAACATCGTTCTAGTGACTTGCGCGCTTATCGAGCCGGCGCATGGCATGAAAATGAGGGCAAAGAATGTGGCTACGAACGAACTGATCCTGGCGGCCTTGGTGAACCCTTGATATAACATAATCAATCCCCCTCGCAGGTAAGCAAATGGTCGAATACCAACAAAACCGGAGCCCTGAGGGCCGTGATCGCTCCGAAGGCGACGGCTTTATGAACCTTCTACAATACGAAAAATGATCTTAAAATGTGGTTATCGCTGATAGGACTACCCATAGCTTCTGGCGCCCGCTAATCAGACTTTTTCTGGCCACAGGGATTGGTCGTCTGTGAGACTGCGTTTGTCGCAATATTCTCGCTTCCAGCGGTCGGCCGCGCGGCGCCTATCAGCGGCGGGTCAGGCAGGCAACTGAGGCCAGTCACAAGCGTCCAGGAAAGAAAGGCCACGCCAGGACCGCCACCCTCAAAGTACTCCAGCTTGACCTCGTGGGAGCCTGCAGAGAGCGTTACGTCAGCCGTGTAGGTGGTGGCCCCTTGTGAGAACCACTTGTCGATCTTTATCTGTCCGTCGACATAGAGCCGCACCCCGTCGTCTCCGGTGACCGAGAAGCGGTAGATGCCTGCCGCAAAGTCGACCGTCCGCGTCCAGCGCGCCGAGAAGTTGTCCACTGCCACGCCGCAGGCTGAACTGGGACTGCCACCGCCGAAGTCGAAATTGAGGAAGCCTGCGCCGTCGTTGCGCGCCATCGCCAGGCTGCCCGTGAGTGTAATGTTGTTGTAATACTCGCCCCTCCACTGATTCGCCGGCACGTTCGCCAGGCAACTGTTGCCTACTACCGCCGCCCAGGAAAGAGAGGCTGCGGCGCCACCCCAAGTTTCGAAGAACTCCAGCTTGATCTCATGATTACCCGCGGAGAGGAATACGTCGGCTGTATAGGTGTTTGGAGGTAGATCTGCCCATTGGTCGATCCTCAAGTGTCCATCGACGTAGAGCCGCGCCCCGTTGTCTACGAAGACCGTGAAACGGTAGATGCCCGCCGAGAAGTTGACCGTCCGCGTCCAGCGCGCCGAGAAGTAGTCCACCGCCAGCCCGCAGGCCGAACTGGGGCTGCCGCCAACGAAGTCTAAGTTGAGGGATTCGGTACCGGTGGCGCTGTCGTCGCGCACCATTGTCGGGCTGCCGGTGAGAGCGCTGTTGTTGTAATATTCGCCCTTCCACCGATTCGTTGGGACGTTCGCAATGCAACCACTGACGCTCCCCACTCCGCGCACCTCCACCTCAGCCAGGGATAGGATTTCAGTTCCTGCCAGATGCACCCTCACATATCTCCCGCTTCTGTAGACCCCAATTTCCTTCGCTGTTCCTACCGCTCCACTTGTATAATAATTTGAGACCCCTGCCTGGCTTATCGTCGCCGCCAGGTTGGTCGAGATGAACGGCGCATCCGAAACCAGCACGTAGAAGTTGCTCAATCGAAAGCTGCAACAATCGGTTCGGTTCCATAATATGATCGCTCCGATCTGATGCACGCTTCCCAGATCGACCTGCCACCACGGCTGGTTCTCGGAGCCTGTGTGGGTAACAGAATTGCCGGCAAAGTTCCCGTTTGTATTCCCATCAACTGCTCGGCTCGCATCCCCACCTGAACCTGTGCTTGATTGCACGGCTGGCTTGCCGAGCGCCAGGTTCCCGATACTCACAGGTCCTCGCACTTCCACCTCAGCCAGGGATAGGATTTCAGTTCCTGCCAGATGCACCCTCACATATCTCCCACTCCTGTTGACTCCGATTTCGGTCGACTCTCCTACCGCTCCTCCTACGTAGTAATTCGATACCCCATCCTGGTTTATCGTCGTCGCCAAGTCGGTCGAGATGAACGGCTCATCCGAAACCAGCACGTAGAAGTTGCTCAATCGCGAGCCACAACAATCGGTCCGGTTCCATAATTTGGCCACTCCGATCTGATGCACGCTTCCCAGATCGACCTGCCACCACGGCTGGTTCTCGAAGCCTGTGTGGGTCACAGAATTGCCGGCAAAGTTCCCGTTTGTATTTCCGTCAACTGCCCGGTCTGCCGTCCCGCCGGCAGCGGTGCTCGATTGCGAGGCTGGCTTGCCGAGCGCCAGGTTCTCACCCGATCCGCCTTGCGTAGTGACTAGTGACCGCCCACTCCGGTAACCATACTCATTTCGCGGCCCTTCCGATGCGGCGTTGCCATAAGTCTCGTTGCGTGGATCGGTGAGTTTTACCCCAGATGCGCTTGACCCATTCAATACTTCGGTCCCACTGGCTGCGAGGAGACGTTGGTTAAGCGTCTCCCCTGCGACCGGCGCCTGCTGGTTAGCCATCGAAGCGATGGAAATGGCTTTGAATCCGCCGCCACCGAGACTTCCATTGGCTGCGGCGCCACCGGACACAATCACTAGTAAGCAGATCAAACCGAGCGAGAAAAAACGGCGCAACGAGCGCATGACGGTCACCTCCTGACAATCTGCAGAAAATAGACGGGGCGGTAATTGATAACTGAAGCCCACCAATCAAGGTAAAGCGGCGATTGGTTCTGATTGTTCGTCAACTTGGGATCAGAACTTGAAGGTTTTGTGACTCTGACTAAATCCCAAACTATGCGCTTATAACCATCGTTGAGGATATACACTGCATCCTATATGGCGCGCCTGGCGGTAACCACTGTCGCCAACGATGAGCGTCAACATTCGCAATCAACATTGCGGCGACGGAAAAGCAATCTGTTCCCAGATCGCTTCTTGACCTTTCATGTATATATAGGCTCCTCGTGGGCAAATTTACCTTGGCCAGCGATATTTTTTTCTTCAACGTCTCTGAATGGTTTGTACGAGCCTTGTGAGTTTGAGAACAAGCGTTTGCTTGCGTTTGTAGATGATCCCGACTTCGGTACCGAAGATGCCGGCTATCTTGATAGGGGCGAGCTCAGACACAAACCAGAGCTGGTAGAGCAGCCGTTCTTGCTCGCTCAGCTTGCAGAGCGCCCGGAACAGTAGCTCTCGCTTTTCCGTGGCATAAATCTCTCGATCCTGCGGCGGTAAATAAATCAACTCCCTTTGGTCAACATCATCAGAGCTTTCGGCCTGCTTCCGCCGGCAGAGAGACTTGTAAATGTGGTGGGTTGCGACAGCTTGGAGCCAAGTCTTGAATGAAAAGTCGTAATTGAATAATCGGAGTCGGCGGCAGTCATCCTCGATCAGGTTGAAGATGATTTGTTGTGAGAAGTCGTCAAGTTCGTCCCAGCGGATACGGCCGCGGTACCGTATACAGGCCCATCGCACGGCCTCATACACATCTGCTAAAAGCTGTTCCAAGTCAATGGGCGCAGTTGGATTGGAGTCTGACAAAGACACGGATCCCTCCAGTTCTATGTGGTGTATGGTCGATACACTACTGCCTGTACCGCCAAGTGCGGTCAGGCGGGTTATTTAGCCCGACCGGTCATATGTCGTTGTGAGTGATGAGGTTTCTGACTCTGCTCAAATCCCCTTCAACGACTAATGTAAAAATCAGAAATGTATTTCATGAAAATGTGGGCTTAGGGCGGAATGGAAAAATCTGCTTTGGCTGGATCATTTTTTTTCCGACACTCAAATAGGGCTTTGTTGCATGAATCTGAGTGAAGAGTTGCGGATTTTTTCTGCCCGCCAACAATAGTTTCACGGCCTCTAGTAATCTCTAGCAGTGCCCGCAGACCTGAAGAACCCATCCGATTGAGGACGGCTTTCTGCGAAACTTCGAATTGTATAGCGTCGTTACCTTGCAGACGGCGCGGCCATTCATTATCTTCGTCGTCGGCGACGCCAACGGAGGCGCCAATCCGGTGACTGATTATGATGAAGAAGCGATTGAAACGATTGCTGGCCGCGCCGTTAGTCCTCATCGCGGCGATAGTCGTCCTGTTTGAAGAATGGCTATGGGACGACCTTCAGCGCATCGCCGCGGCCGTCGGACGCCTACCGCTTTTTCGACAGATCGAATCGCTCATCGCCGGGCTGCCGCCTTACGCCGCGCTCGCGATGTTCGGCGCGCCGTCGTTATTGCTCATTCCCGTTAAACTAGCCGCCCTCTATTTCATCGCCCACGGTCAGCCGGCGTTAGGGTTGATGACGGCCGTCGGCGCAAAGATCGCCGGAACGGCGCTGGTCGCGCGCATCTACGCCCTGACCCATCCGAATCTACTGCGGATCGGCTGGTTCGCGTTTCTGCATGCGCGGGTTCTGGCGTTCAAAACCCGAATCCATGAGGCGATCAAATCCACCAGGTTTTATAAAGCCGCGCGGCGTTTGCGTATGCGAATGCGCGCCGCAATGGCTGAATACTTCAGCAAACGACGGACCCTCTGGCGGAGCCGTTGGGAAGCCGCGCTCAAGTTGTCACGCCGAAGGCGATGAACCCGTCAGAACCCGCGTCCAGGATCCTGACCGGGGTTAGGCCGGCGTTTATGGTCGTCGAGAAATAGATGGCGGGGCCTTTGCGGCTTTGCGTCTTTGCGCGAGATTGACTTCCTCGTTCGGGCAGCGGTTCTCGCAAAGGACGGGAAGGAAGGCGCGCGACGTTTATAATCGCCCCAGGCTTTATCTTTCTGGCCGCCAGTATGGACCGTGCGGCCCGCGAAGTTTGCGCGGCGCTGACGCCTGCCTTATGTTCACACGCGCGACTGAGGTTTCAAAAATTATCGAGAGGGCCAGCGCTGAAAAGCCCAGCAGATGAAAAATGAAGTGAGCGATGTGGCCGTATTCCCATTGATCACGCCATTGAGTCCAGCTCCCCGGCGGCGCGTTGAGCGACATGGCCTTCATCGCCACATTGGCGGGTTCGACAAATACGAAATAGACTACCAGCCCCGCTACTAGAAACGCCGCGCCGGCGAACGTCAGCCAGAAGGCGGGCCGTCGTTTGCGAGTCAGAAACACCAGCGCGACGGCGGCGAGTATCGCGCCGATTTCGATAAACGCGCCGACGTTAGGCGGGCCGAAGGCCGCGTAGAGCGTGCGGTGAAGAGTTAGATAAAGCTCGGCGGGATAGCGCATCTTGGCGGGCGACTCCAACACATGGCAAAACGTCGTTCCCATAAGCAGCGCAGTTAAAGTGATGGTGATGAAGCGCCAGATTCTTAAGAACATAGACAGACAGCAAACCTATTGCCCTCTCCGCCAGGCGCCGCCGTATCGCTCGCTGAAAACGATTTGCTCGATCGGAAAGCGTCCCGGATACTCTTTCTCAGGTTTTTCCGCGCGCCCGATGGCGAGTAGAGCGACGACCTCATCTTCCGCAGGGATGCCGAACTCAAGCTTGACCGCCTCGGGATCGAATCCCTCCATCGGCGCGGTATCGAAGCCGTAGCTTTCTGCCACCAGCATCATCGTCGTCATGGCGATCATCGTATGGCGGTTGAGCCAGACGTCGAGCGGGATGGTCGAGAGGAATTTCATCGCGCCTCGCTTGGCTCTTTCCACCTCTTCAAATTTGCCCGCGCCGCGCCGCGCGCCTTCGCGCATGGCCTGATCCGCGCGCTGTTCAAGATCCGATTTCACGCCGACGGCGATTATCACCACCGGCGCTTCGGCCACCTTCGCCTGATTCATCGCCGCCCGCCTTAGCCTCCGCCGATTCTCTTCGGCGCGAACGACAATGAATCGCCACGGCTGCAGGTTATAGCCGGAAGGGGCCTGCGCGCCTAAGCTCAAGATGGCGTCGAGATATTCGTCGGGCACGGGTTCGTCCGGTTTGAAGCGTATGGTCGCGCGGCGGTCCAGCAGGACCTGCGTTATCGGCTTGAGCGGCGAGCCGTCGATCTGGGTAGTGGGAAAACTCAACGGTTTTTCGCTCATCAATCGCTGTTGCATGGTTCTCCTCGGAAAATCAGTTCGTAGTCCCGCCTTTAGGCGGAATGGTTTGGCGCCACGGAATGGATATGCGTCTGACGCTTCCGCCTAAAGGCGGGACTACGAACTGCGCTTTTCATTATTAGCGATGTCTTTCAACGCCGACCTGCCGGCAGAATTCGAGCACAGGACATTCCGAACATCGCGGCAGCGCGCCCGTGCAGATGTGTTTGCCGAATGGGACGAGCAGGCGGTTGATCTCGACCCAGTAACGGCGCGGAAGCTTGCCTTCGAGCGCGACGGAAGTCTGCTCGGGCGTTCGCGTCCTGACGTATCCCCAGCGGTTGGTGACACGATGAACGTGTATGTCGACGCCGACGCGCGGCTGGTCGCAGGCGATTCCAAGCACGAGGTTGGCGCATTTCGGCCCGACGCCTTCAAACGAGAGCAACGCCTCAGCCTCGCACGGCAGCGCGCCTTCAAATTCGTCAACGACGCGCCGCGCGATCCGGAGGATCTGTTGCGCTTTGCGTTCGTGAAATGTGCAGGCGCGGATCAACTGATCGATTTCACGCGACGTGAGCCGGCTGACTTCGAGCGGCGTGCGCGCCCGCTCGAAAAGTCTTAGCGCTGTCGGGATAGTCACTTCGTCGCGCGTACGGGTCGAGATGATGCAGGCCATTAGTTGCTCGAACGGGGAATTGAAGCCGTCGTCTGCCAGTTCAAACATCGCGGCCTTGGGGAATGGGCGGACCGCCGCCCGGATGCGGCGGATGACCTGGTCAATGCCAAAGGGCCGCTTCTGGGCCGTCATAACGGGCTCGCTTCCATGCGCTGCTTCAGTTTCAGCACGGGGCCGAAGAGGTCGCCCTTTCTTTCAACTCTTTTCCATATATTTATAATAGTGAAATCTTGCAGGGTGATCTTTCCGCGCTTGACCTCGGCCCAGTCCAGCGGCGCCGAAACGGCCGCCCCCGGACGCGGCCGCTTGCTTACGCGCGCGGTAGTGTTAAAGCGACAGCTTCTTCAAAACGCGTTTGAGCAGGGCGAAATCTTCCATCACCTTCCCGCCTAAATCCTCCCGATAGAACCTCACTGCCGGGTGGTAGCCGACAAGGTATTGTCGCCCGTCGCGTTCGATCAGGCGCCCGCGCGCCTCGTTGACGCTCTTAACGCCGAGCATCTTCTTGGCCGCCACGCCGCCGAGCAGCATGATCAACGCCGGATCGATCAGCTCGATCTGTTCGAAGAGATAATTGGACGTGCAGGTTTCGACCTCGCCCACCCTCGGGGTGCGGTTATTCGGCGGGCGGCATTTGACGATGTTGGTGATGAAGAGGTCGTCGCGGTTGATGCCCGTGCCCTCGAGGACATGGTCGAGGAAGCGGCCGGCGGCGCCGACGAAAGGGTGTCCGGTCTCATCCTCCTCGCGGCCCGGCGCTTCGCCGATCAGCATGACCCGGGCCGACGCCTTGCCTTCGCCGGGCACGGCCAGCGTCCGCGATTGGCACAACGGACATTTCGTGCAAACGCGTATCTGCGCCGCCAGCGCTTCGAGTCTTCCGGCCTTCGCCGCTTTCGCCAAGGTCAGGTCCTCGCCGTTCTGGCGCGTGTGGTCCCCGTAGTCTCCGGCTCAGTCGTGATGGGGATGTTTCGCTCGACGCGCAACTGGTTGCTCACGTCCGACACGCCCGAAACGCACTCTGCGATGTCTTCGGCGCGGCGTTTCTCCTCGCGGTTGTCCACGCGCCCGGTGATCGTGACCATGCCATTGTTCACGGTCACCTCGATGTCGCTAGCGTCGACATACCAGTCGTCCGTCAAATGGTCGTTGATGTCCTCGCGGATGCGCTCGTCGGAGCGCCGGTAACCACGCGGGCCGCGCCCCGCGTACATGCCCTTACGCATCTCGTCCGCCCGCCGCCTCCGCTCGGCCTCCTCGTCGCCGAACCACGACTTGATCTCGTCGCCGGCGCGCTCGATGAAGCCTCGCTCCTCGCCGCGCCTGTATCCGCCGCGGTAATAGGGTTCACGGTATTCGCCTTCATAACCTCGACGGTATTCGCCTTCATAACCTCGCTGGTAGTAAGGCTCGCGCGTGCGGTCGCCGTATTCATAACGACCGTAATCGTAAGCGCCGTAAGGCTCGCTGTAAGTCCTGCCGCGTTGTCCGCGCCGGTACGGCTCGCCGGAGGAACCACTGCGGCCATAGCCGTAGCGCCGTTCGCTGCCGTAGCCTCGGTAATACGGCTCTTCATAGCCCTCATAGCCGCCGCTTTGGCTACGGTAATATGGCTGATCATAATCCCGCTCATAGCGGCTCCTCCTATAGTCGTCATAATCGTACTCGTTCGCCATTTTGTCTCCTTCAATGGTTAAGATTTTTGATTTGGTCCGTAATGTGGTGAAAAAACGACCTTGCGCCTGTATGGCGCCTGTCCGCTCTCCCTCATGATCCTAGCCCCCTTCTTCCTGTGAGGTCGGTACGTATTCGTACTCCGGTCGTTGTTTTTACCGCGTGTAGAATTGACGCAGGGCGCCTCATGAGATTGACCTCTCCGATCCTCCTTCATCGGCGCCCTTTGAATCTCCCATTGAGCCAGTGGTGATTACGCTGATCCGTCCATCGCCTTCCAGATAAGCCTTTTTCACTCCTTCTATCCTTTCTACTCCGTGCTCACGCAGTTTCCCCATCAATTCATCTTCCGTGATCATCTCCTGTCGCATGTTCCGCCTCTGCATGCGTCCCTCTTTGATGAGCAGCAGTGGCGGCGGGCGGAGAAGGCGCCGAACGCTTGGGAATCTGTAGCCCAGCCAGTCCAGAAAGTAGTCCCAGAACGCGATTGAACTTACCAGGATCAATCCGTCCGTGATCGACTTGTAGTCGCTCGACATGGCGTTCTGCGCCGCGTCGGCAATGAGCACAACCAGGAGTAAGTCGGAGATGCCGATCGCTCCAGCCTCGCGCCTCAACAAGCGCAGGATAAAAAAGAGAAAGAGGTAAACAATAGTTCCGCGCAGGAATATCTCAGCCACCCCTACGGAGGGAAAGAAGACCGATTTCCAATCTATGTGCAGAAACCCGTCCATTTCCATTCAGTGATCTTCGGAAAACCTGCGGGCATGGATAAGCCGCGTATGAGGCGCGCCCCCCTTTCTGGTATGTGATAACTCAGGGTAGAGATTGGCGAGATTGGCGGGCGCGCCGTTTTCTCTCCTCGGGCATTCGACATTCATCCGCTTTGGGCGAGAGGCGGACGCGGGTCCGCCTCTCGCCGCGTCAAGCAAGGACGGGCTTGGGCATGACACTCGCGATTAGCGCTTTCCTCCGCCGGACGCCTTGCCGGTAGCGCCGGCGCCTCCTTGCCACTGTCGCATCACTTCCTGGGCGGTTTGGCGCAGGCGGATGGCATTGCCCTCGACCGAGCCGACGGAGTCGAGCGGGATGTAGCGATGCTGGCCTTGCGTCGCAGGGTCGCTCTTCGCCAATTTGATTCGGTTCCCCTCAACCTTATCAATCGTACCCACGTGTTGGCCGTCCGAGCCAACTACTTCCATATGCTCACGAATTTTTGATGGATCGATCATTGTGTTACTACTCCTCTTATTGTTAATTCGAGCGTCCGTTTGCGATCAAGACAAGCGGACATCGGATTCTAATTGGATTGCCTTTTTGCCAGTTTCTATTCGCATCGCCGTTGCCATGCCTGGCGAAAGTACGTGAGCGGAATCCCCGCTGTCAGTACATGACCGAACACGCGCGATTAAATACCCCGGCGCTTTTTTGGCCTATACCGATTTTCAAATGTGTGAAGACTTTTAGGCGCCGCAGTACACCGCAGAGCACAGAGGGTATAATGATTTCTCTGTGTTCTGCGGTGTACTGCGGCGCCTATTCATCCACCTGAAAACCGCTCATGGCATTTCTTTTGCAATCCAATGGGTTCTCATCTCCCTCAAGTCATCTCCCTGCAAGAAGACAAGAAAGGAGAATTGATTCATGCCGAGAGGCGAGAAGACAAAATATACGAGAAAGCAGGAGCGCCAGGCCGAGCGCATCGAGAAGGGTTATAAAGAGCGTGGTGTCGGGGAGAATGAAGCCGAGCGCCGCGCCTGGGCGACGGTGAATAAAATGTCTGGCGGCGGTAAGAAGAGCGGGTCGGGGAGAGGCAAGCCGACCAAGAAGGCTCCGGCGAAGAAGGGCGGCCGCAAAGGAAGCGCGGCGTCGGCGGGTCGTTCAGCCGCCGCGCGATCAGTTTCGGCCAAGAAAGCCGCCAGGACGCGAGCGCGCCGAGCTGGTTGATAGCGCGAGAAACACTCAATACCGAGAACAATCTTAGATTGCAAATGCGCGCGGCATAGCTTTTGCAACTTACATATCAAGGCGCGAAAGGACGCGAAAAGCGTTCTTTCGCGCCTTGATTGCTAAAACCTGAGAAAGCATTATTAGAAGGAGGAGAAAACAATGCTGTGGACGATTATTGCAATACTCGTCGTGCTCTGGTTGCTGGGGTTGCTCGGTGGCATTGGTGGCAACTTGATCCATTTGTTGCTGGTCATTGCTCTGGTCGTGCTCATCTTCCAACTGATCACTGGTCGAAGGGTTGCGGTCTAATTGGTAGAGCGCCGAGCGCGTCGGCAAGCGGCTGTTGATAGGACAGTCGCTTGCCGACGCGCTCGGTATTGAATCAGCGCCTATAGCAAACGAAGAACGTCCTTCCGTGGACGTCGCGGCGCTTTCTCGTCAGCCGGGGACGCTTCAACCCTTTCAGTTGGCGCTATTGCGGCGGGACTGCTGGCCATCCATTGGTCCAAATGGATTAGACTGTTTACAGCGGCTATGATGACTGCATCTTCGATGTCGGGCCTTGAAGCGTAAGCGCGAAGCTGTTGCGCGAAATCGTGCCACATCGCCACGACTCGGTCTCCATAACTATTAAAGAACGAGCCTCCGTCGTCCCGGGTGACGCCCAGCGTACGGCTTAAATGTTTCAGGACGATTCCCCAACCCAGCGTCGCGGATTCAAAGACGTAAAGGCAGCCGAAC
>Ga0154003_1000121_pt1 | contig 23384 bp, 10 predicted proteins | sample TSFL087MetaG_FD_104679 | JGI IMG/M metagenome (GOLD analysis project Ga0154003, IMG submission 104679) | Attine ant fungus gardens microbial communities from Florida, USA - TSFL087 MetaG | ecosystem: Host-associated > Fungi > Mycelium > Unclassified | place: USA: Florida, Lake Talquin State...
AATCGCCAACACGGTGGATGAGAAATATCTGCAAGATCTGCCGCTGCCGGGCCGCAGCGCGCTGCCATTCGTGTTGCTGTCTTCGGGCGCGCAGCAAGGCGTGACCTCGCGCGACAGCACCATAAACGGCCTGCCGGGCGGGTCGCTCAACATCACGCTCAACGGCATCAACAACAACGCCCAGCGTTTCAAGAGCGGCGGCACCAGCTTCTTCGCCTTCGTCACGCCCCGACTGGAGAGCGTGCAGGAGGTCACGATCGCCACTTCGAACCTGGGGGCCAACAGCACCGGACAGGGAGCGATTCAAATTCAATTCGTCACAAAGTCGGGCACGAACGCCTGGCACGGCGAAGTCTTCTGGCAGCATCAGAACTCGGCCCTCAACGCCAACAACTGGTTCAACAACGCGCGCAGTATCAAGCGGCCTGTGTTCATCCAGAACGATCAAGGCGGGACACTTGGGGGGCCGATTGTCAAAAATAAACTTTTCTTCTTCGTCAGTTATGCCCATGTGAAGACCCCACAGTCGGCGGACTTTGAAGCCCGCGTCCTGACGTCCGCCGCGCAGACAGGGCTGTTCACTTACACCGAGACCACCCAGGAACGCGCGACGCGGACGGTGAACCTGCTGCAGATCGCCGGGCAGAAGGGCTTTCCCAGCACGGTCAACCCGATCATCGGGGCGCAACTTCAGAAGATTCAATCATCAACTTCGGCGGGCGCGCTCTCGACCTTCGATTCGATTCGCAACCGGTTGCGCTGGGTCGCGCCGTCGCCCGTCACCAACCAATTTATGACGGCGCGCTTTGATTATCAGTTGACGGAAAAGCTTCGCTTGAGCGTCTCCGACACCTATAACCGGAACGTGAACGCGCGGGGTTTCCGCGGGACGGTTCTGCCCGGCGCTTTTACGCAGGAACAGTCGGTCGGGCAAATCTCCAATCCCTACATCGCCAACGCCAGCGCCACCTGGACGATCAGCCCGAACATAGTCAACGAGTTCAATTTCGGCATCCAGAGCAATCAGGAGACTTTCAACATCGGCTACGACCGCAGCCTCTTCCAGCCCCGGCTGCTGAATTTTCCCCTCACCCTGCCGAGCGGGCTGGAAGCGACCAACGGTCTGGGTTTCGGGACCACTTTCCAGCCGCGCAACAATCCGATCTACAACTTCGCGGATAATTTCTTCTACCAGCGCGGCAATCACTCTTTCAGCTTCGGCGGCAATTACATGCGCTCGGTCGTGCATCAAGGCACGCTCGGCGACGCCGGCACGCCGCGCTTTTCCTTCGGCGTCGTCGGCAACGATCCGGTCAACGCGGTCTTCGACGCCACGACGCTCCCCAACATCAGCAACGACGCGCGCAACGACGCGCTGGCGCTTTACGCGCTACTGACCGGCCGCATCTCCAATGTGGCGAAATCCGTCAATGTGGACGAGAAGACCAGGCAGTTTGCGGACGATCAATCCGTCATCATCCGCGAGCGCCAGACTTCCTTCGGCCTTTACGCGCAGGATTCCTGGCGCGCGAGTCGCTCGCTGACGGTTAATTACGGGTTGCGCTGGGATTTCCAGGGCGATGTTTTCAACACAAACGACATTTACACCAGCCCGACTTTGCAAGACCTGTTTGGTCCTTCGGGCGGCAGCGGCAATTCGCCCAACCTTTTCAAACCGGGTTCGCTCGGCGGGATCGCAAACCCCGCCATCAATCAGCGCTCGCACGCTTACAAGCGGGATTGGGTCAACCCCGCGCCGCATCTCGGCCTGGCCTGGAATCCAAGCTTTCAACAAGGCTGGCTGGGGCGCGCGTTCGGCGACCGGAAGACGGTTTTCCGGGGCGGTTATTCGATCAGCTATTACGCCGAAGGGCTGCTCAATTTCACCAACAATGCGGGCAATAATCCGGGCTTGCGCCAAACGGGCAACCTCGTGCCCGGCGTTGATTTCGCGCCCGGCGCTTTGACGCTGGGCGCGCCACTGCCTGCTTTCAAGCTCTTTCCTGCGAGCTTCAGTTTTCCACTGGCGCTTTCGAACTTCACCTTCAGCGCCACCAACATCGCCACGATTGACCCGAACATCCGGGCGCCTTATGTGCAGACCTGGTCGGCCGGCATTCAGCGCGAACTGCGGCCGGGGACTGTCTTGGAGGTTCGTTACGCGGGCAATCGTGGCGCGCGGTTGTGGCACACGTTCAATATCAACGAGACCAACATCATCGAGAACGGATTCCTGAATCAGTTCATCCAGGCGAAGCGGAACCTCGATGCAAATGTCGCCAACGGGCGTGGACAGACCTTCGCCAACAACAATCTCACCGGGCAGGCGGCGACGCCCATTTTCGACGCCGCGTTCGCAGGCGTGGTCCCCGCACAGGGTTTCGGAAACCCCGCTTTCATCACCCAGCTTCAGACCGGTCAGGCCGGGGCGCTGGCCAATACCCTCGCCACGACCTCGACTTATTTCTGCCGTCTGGTTGGCAATGGCTTCGGCCCCTGCGCCGGTCTTGGGTTCAACACGCCGGGACAGTTTCCGATCAATCTATTCAGGCTCAATCCCTTCATTGGAAATGCCAATGTGCTGGGCGACAATTCGTTTTCCAACTACAACGCCTTGCAGATCGAGTTCCGCCAGCGGCTGACGCACGGACTGACGATGAACGTGAATTACGCCTGGGCGCACGCGATGAATGACCGCTACAACAAGAACGTGGACAACATCGGCAATTTCGCCACGCTACGCAATCGGCGGTTGGATTACGGGCCTTCGACATTCGACATCCGCCACGTGCTGCAGGCCTTCGGGACTTACGACCTGCCGGTGGGGCGCGGGCGCAAGTGTTCTGTGGACAATGCCGTCCTCGACGGCGTAATCGGCGGCTGGACGGTCGGCGCGATCTTTCGCATGCAATCCGGTCTGCCGTTCAAACTGAGCAGCGGTCGCATGACGGTCAACCAATCGGACGCGGGCGTGGTCTTGAGCGGAACGACGACGGCCTCCGACCTGCAAAAGCTGGTCGGCGTATTCAAAGGCTCAGGGCCGGATGTCTTTTTCCTCGATCCGAAACTGGCGGGCAGCGACGGGCGCGCTAACAGCGCTTTCCTCGCGCCGCCGATCACTCCGGGCGAGTTCGGCTCTTTCGTTTATCTGTACGGGCCGAGGTTTGTGACCACGGACCTGTCGCTGGCGAAGATTGCGCCGATAATCAAGGAAAAACTGCGTATGGAGTTCCGCGCCGAGTTGGTCAACGCCTTCAATCACCCGATTTTTGAAGTGCCGACCGGCGGAACCTTCGGCGTCACTCCGGTCAGCATCACGGCCACCAACTTCGGCCGCACGACGACCGCCACGACGGTTCCAAGGCAGGTGCAGTTCAGGGTTCGATTCACGTTTTAGAGCGAATTGCAATTGCATATACGGGGAGGCTGGCCGGATCAGCGCCGCTCGCGGTACTGATCAGTATTGACATCTCAGTATGCCATAAATTGATTTGCAATCCGCTCCAGGTTTTATGAATGGCATGGGGAAAAGGGAAATAATAAAACGTCAGCATCCACAACCGAAGTTCCCCCTACGCTGGCTGTCCGTGGCGCTAACGCTGTCAGGATTGGTGTGGACCGCGCGGGCGGCCGAGCCGATCATTTACACCCTCAGATTCCCCGCGCCTGACACCCGCATCGCCGAGGTTGAGGCGGTCTTTCCTACGGGCAGGCGGGCGACGATCGATTTGATGATGCCGGTCTGGTCGCCCGGTTTTTATCGCGTCGAAGATTATGCCAGCCGCGTGCAAGGCCTGTCGGGGCGCGCGCCGAACGGCGAGACGCTGGCCGTAACGCAGCCACAAAAGAATCGATGGCGCGTCGAAACGAAGGGCGCGGCAAATGTGATTGTGTCGTACCAACTGCTTTGCAACGGCCGTTCGGTCACGACCAATTGGGTCGGCGAGGATTTGCTGGCGCTGAACGGCGCGGCGGCCTTTATCACGCTGGCCGAGCGGGCGCGCCGCCCGCACGAAGTCCGACTGAAATTACCTCCGCAATGGAAACGCGCGATGAGTGGGCTGGACGCCGCGCCTGACGGCCACCCCACTCACTTTCGCGCCGCTGATTACGACACGCTGGTTGATTCGCCGATTGTCGCGGGCGACTTGTCCGTGCGCGAATTCGAGGTTGAAGGCAGCAAACATCAACTCGTGGACGCGGGCGATTTCAAAAAATGGGACGGCGAGCGCGGTGCGCAAGACCTGGAAAAGATCGTGCGCGAGACCAGGGCGTATTGGGGGTTCTTACCATTCAAGCGTTACGTCTTCCTGAACGTGTTTCGACAGGGCGGGGGCGGTCTGGAGCACGGCGCCTCCACGCTGCTCACGAGCTCGCCGAATATGGCCGCGCCGACCTTGCGCTGGCTCTCGTTCGTCAGCCACGAATACTTCCACGCCTTCAACGTCAAACGGCTGCGCCCGGTCGAACTTGGGCCGTTCGATTACGAGCGCCCGCCGTCAACGAGCAGTTTGTGGATTTCGGAAGGGCTGACGACTTACGGCGCCGATCTGATCGTTGCGCGCGCCGGCCTATGCGACACACAGGAATTTCTCTCAATGCTCTCAGCCAACATCTCGTCGTTGCAAAATTCGCCCGGCCGGCTCAAACAAACGCTCGAGCAGGCTTCGCTCGACGTGTGGAACTCGGGGACGTCGGGTGTAGGCCGCGACACGAAAAATCTGGTCAGCTATTACGTCAAAGGGCCGGTCGCGGGCTTCCTGCTGGACGCGAAAATTCAACGGGTGACGGGCGCCAGGAAGAGCCTGGATGACGTGATGCGGCTCGCATACAAGCGTTACGCCGGCGCGCGCGGCTTCACGCCGGAGCAATTTCGCAAGACGGCGGAAGACGTGGCGGGCGTTGATCTCAAGGAGTGGTTCAGGAAAGCCATTTCCTCGGTGGAAGAACTCGAATATACAGAAGCGCTCGACTGGTTCGGATTAAGTTTTGCGCAAGCTGCGGAGCGGCAGCCCGCCAACGCCTGGCGACTTGAAATTCGCGCAGACGCTTCGGCTGAGCAGAAAAGCCGCCTCCAAAAATGGTTGGGACGCCCAGCCACTTAAGACTTTTACTAAACCGCGGAGTTCCCAATGTCGCTGGATCAAACCACAAAAAGGATTATTCAATTCGCCATCGTCGCCATTGTTTTTGCCGGCCTGGTTCAAGCTCAGCAAATCAAAAGCGTCGTTCCCGACGCCGCCCGTCCTTTGCCCTTGTCAGCCGTTCGCCTGACTGGCGGGCCGCTCAAACGGGCCCAGGATCTGGACGCGGAATACCTGCTCAAGCTGGAACCGGATCGGATGCTGGCGTTTTATCGCCGGCGCGCAGGGCTGGAACCTAAGGCGGAGCCTTACGGCGGTTGGGACGGCGACGGCAGAAACCTGACCGGCCACATCGCCGGGCACTATTTGTCAGGCGCGAGCATGATGTACGCCGCGACGGGCGACGCGCGCTTCAAAGAGCGCGTTGATTACATCGTTCGCGAATTGAAGGAGGTTCAGGACAAGCACGGCGACGGATACCTGAGCGCATTGGCGAACGGCAAGGAGCAGTTCATCGAAGTCTCCAAAGGTAACATCCGCTCGGCGAGCTTTGACCTGAACGGGCTGTGGGCGCCGTGGTACGTGCTGCACAAAACTTTTGCCGGTTTGCGCGACGCTAACCGTTACACCGGCAATCGCGCGGCGCTCGAAATCGAAATCAAATTCGCCGCCTGGGCCGAAAGCATACTAGCCAAACTCGACGACGCGCAGTTGCAGAAGATGCTCAACACGGAGTTCGGCGGAATGAACGAAGTGTTGGCCGACCTTTACGCCGACACGGGCGACAAGCGTTGGCTCGATCTTTCGCGCCGCTTCGACCACCGCGCCGTGTTCGCCCCGCTGGCGCGCCGCGAGAACATTCTGCCCGGATTGCACGGCAACACGCAGGTTCCGAAGATTCAAGGTCACCTTGCGCGTTACACATACACGGGCGACAAGGCGGACGGCGAGGCCGCGCATTTTTTCTGGGACATAGTTGTTAAACATCACAGCTTCGCGACGGGAGGCCACGGCAAGGACGAATATTTCGGCCCGCCCGATCAATTGAGCGACCGCATTGACGGGCGCACCGCCGAGACTTGCAACGTCTACAACATGATCAAGATGACGCGGAAACTCTTCGCGCTTCATCCCGACGTCAAATACGCCGAGTTCCACGAGCGCGCGCTCTTCAATCACATCCTCGGTTCGATAGACGCGGAAGACGGGCGAACCTGTTACATGGTCCCGGTCGGGCGCGGCGTGCAGCGCGAGTATCAAGACATGTTCCGCAGCTTCACCTGCTGCGTGGGTTCCGGCATGGAAAGTCACGCGCTGCACGGCGACGGGTTATATTACGAATCGGGCGACAAGTTGTGGGTCAACATCTACGCGCCGTCCATGGCCAAATGGGAAGCGTCGGGCGTTGACCTGGCGATGGACACGAACTTTCCCGAAGGCGAATCGGCTAGCTTGAAGCTGACGCTCAAATCGCCCAAACAATTCACGATGGCCTTGCGCCGCCCCTCGTGGGCGGGCGAAGGCTTCGCGGTCAAAGTCAACGGCCAGGCCGTCAAACAGCTTTCCGCTCCCGGCTCCTACGTCGAAATCAAGCGAAAATGGAAGACGGGCGACACCGTCGCGCTGTCGCTGCCGAAGACTCTGCGGCTGGAGCCGCTGCCCGATAACAAAAGTGTGACCGCGATAATGTGGGGGCCTCTTGCGCTGGCCGGTGATTTGGGGCCGCAAAGAGAACGTCCCCGTGGAAGGCAGACTGAGGCGCAATCTGGCGCGCGGCCGCCTGCACAATCGATTCGCATTCCCTCGCTAGTTGCCGCCGACCGCCCGCTGTCCGAATGGATCAAAGCCGTGACGGACAAACCGGGCAATTTCCGCACCGCCGGCGCCGGGCGCGAACAGGATGTGGACCTCGCGCCGTTTTACCGTCTGCACCGCCGCGCGTACTCGATCTACTTTGACCTGTTTACGCCGGCCGAATGGGAGAAGAAGTCCGCCGAATTGCTCGCCGCGCAGGAACGCCTGCGCAAGCTCGAAGCCGCGACGGTCGCATTTGTGGATCAACCGGGCGAGGTGTACTCCGAACGCGATTTCAACCAGCGAGGCGAAGACACGACGCCCGTGCGCGTTGGAGGCCGCCCCGGTCGCAGCGCTCGCAAATGGTTTTCCTTCGACCTGCCCGTGGGCGAGGCTCAACCGCTGAAGCTGATTGTGACCTACCACGGCGAAGAGCGCGCGACCCGGACGTTTGAAATTCTGGTGGACGACACGCGCATCGGCGAACAGCGCATAGAACGGCATCGTCCCGGCAGCCCGACCAAGAGCTTTTTCGATGTCGAGTACGCGATTCCGGCTGAACTGGCGCGGGGCAAGCAAAAAGTGACTGTGCGTTTCCAGGCCACGGGCGGCAATGAAACCGCCGGCGTGTTTGGCGTCCGCATGGTTCGCGCGGACCAGTAGAAATCAACCACACGTGCGTTCTGCGAAACGGCGAGAAGTCGATATTCTCTTCACATCGCGCTCGGCTTGAAGCAGAAATGCGCCTTGGACGAAGCGATCAACGACTTGCGGATTGTTGCCCGGCGATCTGGAGAGTCGGCCCTATGGGCGAGGCAGAACCCCTCAGCAAATTCATGTTACAAAAGAGAAGGCGGTAAACCATCCAAACAGACAATCCATAGAATCCACCACCACCTCATCAAGACTTTTCCCAAAAAAATTGCCGGGGCCGAAAATTCTGCGACATGCTTTTGCCTCTTTTCGCCACTTCTCTATAGAGAAGTCTTGCAGTGTATCTCTCACGGTTCGCGTGAGGGTACTCCCCACGGGATTTTAGAAATATTGCCAGGACTTATTCGGATACTAAGAATGGAAGTAACTGCGCGAGCGGCGCCCTGATCTCGAAAGACAGCTTTGCGAACTTTGCGCCTTTGCGCCTTTGCGAGGAAAAAAGCCCCTTCAAAGTCGCGCGATTTTACACAGGTGTTTCTCGCAAAGGCGCAAAGGCGCAAAGTTCGCAAAGTTCCTGTTTATGGGCCGCGGCAGTTACGAATGGCAAGGCAAAACCTGCATTGTTAATTTGCGGATATCGCCCACCGCTCCTGACGGCAAATCATTAAGCCACTTGTTTTCAGATCTTTCAAAAATCAGCTGCGGAGCACCCTAAACATCGCAACAAGTCTAATGTTCTGAGTCGAAGCGCCCGTGATGACTTCTTTGTCGGCGGCTTTGGCTTGGACACAGACGCGATCAACCCAGCGTTGAACGGTGGTCGGATGAACACTACCGCTCAACCATTTCAAAGATCAGCTATGGGAGTACCGAAATATCAACCAATTCACCAATGTACAGTAATTTGTTAGGAGGAAGAATGAGCAGACTTTCACGACTTTTTTACACTGTAACATTTCTTGTTGTAACGTTTGTTGTTACAACGACGGTCTCAGGCTTCTATAACTCGCCCGTGACTAATGCGCAATCAGTCGTAAGGTATGACAACTTACCTGATTTTGCTGAGTTTGTCGTTGATGGTAGAAAGTGGAATCGCAGAAACCTCACCTACTTTTTCCAGAATGGGACATCTGATATCAGCGGTGACGGTGAGCGCCAAGCGGTTCGCGATGCATTTGCTTTATGGGCAGGCGCAACCACTTTATCTTTTACCGAAGTGTCGAGTGCGGCCAGTGCGGATATCGTGATCCTGTGGGGGGTGGGAGAACACGGTGATGGGGTCCCTTTCGACGGAATCAATGGTGTCCTGGCTCATGCGTTTTTTCCTCCGCCGAACGGCTCCTTTGAGGGAGATGCGCATTTTGATGATGGTGAAACATGGACTCTAGGCGTAAGGCCGAATTCGATGCAGCCGATGGATTTAGTGACGGTCGCAGCGCACGAAATCGGGCATTCTCTTGGCCTTGGGCATTCGCAAGTGCCGGGAGCTTTGATGGAGGCGTTTTACAACGGCTCCCATCGGTTTTTACATCAAGACGATATAGATGGTATTCGATTCCTTTACCCACCAGGTTTCTCAAGTGTCAATGCCGCTTCGTTTTTTGATGCGCCGGTGGCTCCAGAGTCACTTGTCGCCGGATTTGGTTCAGGGTTGGCTACGACGACACAATCGGCAACGACCATTCCTCTCCCGACCACACTGGGCGGGAGAAGCGTCAGGGTGACAGACAGCGCCCTTATTTCTCGCGACGCTCCGCTATTGTTCGTTTCGCCGACACAGATAAACTATCAAATGCCTGCTGGAACGGCGGTAGGGACGGCCACAGTAACCGTTATCGCTTCGCCGGGCGGGGCGACGGTCGCACAGGGAAGCATTCAGGTTACGACCGTATCGCCAGGCATGTTTGCCATTAGTGGCTCTGGCAATCCGCCAACGGCTTCCGGACAATGGCTGCGCTATAGCGGCGGCGTTCAGGTTGGCTCCGGCTCGTTGGACACCCCCATAGTATTCGGCGGGCCAGGAGACACAGTTTATTTAATCCTTTATGGAACTGGCATTAGATTCCGCAGCTCACTTTCCGCAGTCTCTGTCACTGCGGGCGGAAGCGGTACAATTGTGGAGTATGCGGGGGCGCAGGGATCTTTTGTCGGGCTGGATCAGATTAACGCCATTATCCCTCAGAGTTTAGCCGGCGCCGGCGAGATTAACGTGGTGGTAACTGTTGATGGCGTAACAGCTAACACTGTTAAGGTAACAGCCGGAACATGAGCCCTCAGAATTGAGCTCAGGTCCGATTGATCAAAGAACCAGAGTGATTGAGGCATCGCTCAATCACTCTGGTTTACTTTGAAGTGATCACTATCAACCCAAGCTATTCGCGGGCGAGTCCGTCAGCCTGAAGTTAAGGCCGCTTCTCATTTCGCGCCCAGGTTCCCAGTCCGTCTTCCCACTTGTTGTGGGTCAGTCGTTGAATGAATCCGTCCTTCAGGCGCATGGCATAGAGATCGCCGTAAGGCTGCGGGAGAAACATCGTCTCTTGCACGAGCGGCGACTCGTCGTTAAATCCTCCTCGGTCCGAAGTAAAGATCAGCCATTCGCCGTCCGGCGAGTAGCGCGGATGCATATTGAGTCCCGGCGCATTAGTAACGCGACGCGCCTGTCCGAAGCCGCCTTCATCGTCTATATCTATGGTGTATATCTGATAGCCGTTCTCGCGGTTGGACACGAAAGCGATCTGATCGCCTTTGGGAGAGAATGTGGGCATCGTGTCGGTCGCCGGGTTGTCGGTCAACCGCCGCGGATTTTTACCGTCGGCGTCAATCAGGTAAATCTCGTGGTTGCCGTCGCGGCTGCTGCGAAAAACGATCTGACGGCCGTCGGGCGAAAAAGCCGGAAACGCATTGTTGCCTTTCGAGCCGGCGGTCAGATTGACCGCTCCGCCGCCGTCAGGGCGAATCTTCCAGATATTGGCGGACGCGGCAGGCCCCGCGAAATGACCGCCGACGTTAAAGACTATCCACTGGCCGTCCTTCGACCAGTCCGGCGACCAGCTGGGACCTTCCTTCGAATGGTAAATCACGCGCATGTTTTTACCGTCAATCTCCGATATCGTCAGGGCTTCGAAGCCGCTGACCAGTTCGGTCCCACTCGGATTGAAAGAAGGGAAGGCCGCGCCTCTCGACGCGTATAACTTAATCGTGTGACCGGGCAGTTTCTTTTCCTCGCGTTGCTCCCAAACAAGAAAGGGGGCAGGTCCGCTCATCGTGGGCGCTTGCGGGGCGTCTTCAAATGGCGCCGTGCCGTAACAAACCATGCGCCTCGACTTCGGGTCGAAATCCGGCGCCCAATACTGATTCCTCGTGTCGCTTTCAGACCGCTGGTCGCCGCCGTCGGAGTCGATTGAAACAATTTGCCACCGGTCATTTATCTTGGTCGAGAACGCCACACGGCCTTCACGCGTGACGGTTGGCGACAATCGGTCGGCGACGTCGGCGGATATGGGTTGAGGATTGGTCCCGTCGGCGTTCATCCGCCAGGTGCGGAAGTTTTTGTCGCCGCGCCTCTTCGAGTAAAAATAGACCCTCTTTCCGTCGGCGGACCATACCGGCGATCCGTCAACGCTGTCCTGTTGCGTCAGCCTCTTGACGTTTTTACCGTCCGCATCCATCACGTAGATGCTGGTCAGGTTCATGGGGTATTTGTAAAACTCATCCGGGCCTCCCCGCCTCATCATTTGACTCATCATTTGAAAGGCTTCTAAACCGGAGGCGTGGGCGCGATCGCTCGAAAAGACGATTCGTCGCCCGTCGGGAGAAAAGGCGGGGTTGAAGTCGCCGCCGGCGCCGCGAGTCAAGTCCACGGCTTTCGACGGCGCCTTAGGATCGTCCGAGTCGAACGGCATGGTGAAAATATCGGCGCTGCCGTCGCGCGTGCTGACGAAGACTATCTGCCGGCCGTCGGGCGAGAACGCCGGAGCGTCTTCCATCGAATCGTTGTCGGTGAGCAGGCGCGGCTGTCCGCCGTTCTTCAGGTCGAGCGCGTAAAGATCGGGGTTTCCCCTGCGCTCGGAGCAGAAAACCACCCACCTCCCGTCAGGGGAAAACACCGGGTTGTAATCGAGCGCCGGATCGTCTGTCAGCCGCCGAGGCTCTTTCCCCGGGCCGTCGAAAAGATAGATGTCCCAATTGGCCGGACGGAGTGTCGTGTATAGAATTCTATCCTGTGAAAATGCGATGTTGGCAAGAACAAATAACGTCAGAATGATTGAACTCAAGTCTCTTTTCCTCTTAAACATTTCCCTCTCCTAAAATTGTAATGTCGCCAGGGCGAGTAAGTCGGGGAATTTCGACCTACCCGGCGGCGATTCGTCGCCGCCATACAGATACGCGCAAGACAACGATAGGAAGGATCATTGGAAAATAAATTTTCGTCTCCGAAAGTCAGATCCCCTGGGTTGTGACGATTTTCATCCTTACTGCGCTAACTCTTCAGTTGGCGAATATCTTGACTCAAACGCTGGCAATTCTTATGCTTAGTCCATCGTCGCACTGATTTCCCGGCGCGTTTCGGTCGTCTGCAATCCGGCAATCGTATGGACACATCATCCGACCTAACTCAACTCTTGCTCGCCTGGGGTGACGGAGACCGCGAGGCTCTAGATGAGCTTACCCCGCAGGTCTATCGGGAGTTGAAGAAACTCGCCGGGAGCTATTTGCGGCGAGAACGTGCGGGGCACACGCTGCAGCCGACGGCGCTGGCGCACGAGGCCTTTATCAAGTTGATAGATCAGCGGAATGTGCGTTGGCGGAACCGCGCCCACTTTTTTGGCATAGCCGCCCAGGCGATGCGGCGCATTCTGGTTGATCATGCCCGGGCGCGGCTTGCCGGAAAGCGCGGCTCAGGAGGCGCGGTTGTCTCGCTCGATGAAGCAATTGACGTTTCGGATTCGCGCGCCGATCAACTCCTCGCGCTCGATGAAGCGCTCAAAAGATTGGCCCAACTCGATCCAAATAGGGGGCGCGTCATCGAGTTGAGATATTTCGGCGGCTTGACGCTGGAAGAGACAGCCGAAGTTCTGGGCGTCAGCCGGGCGACGGTGATCCGCGAGTGGAGAATGGCCAAGGCTTGGCTTTATGGTGAACTGAAGAAGGGTTCGTAGTACCGCCTCTGTGCGGAAGAGGCTCAAAAGCCAGGCCTTTTCCGCCTAAACGAGTGACCGTTTTGGAACGCTGGAAACAAGTCGAAGAGATCTTCAACGCCGCGCTCGACCGCCCCGTCGGTGAACGCGGCGCCTTCCTGACCGGGGCCTGCGGCGATAACCCGTCGCTGCGTCGTGAGGTCGAATACCTCATCGATTGTTACGAACAGGCTGGCGATTTCATTGAATCTCCCGCCGCATATCCCGATGCGCCGACGCATGATGAAGTGGTCACGCTGCAACTAGACACGATGGTTGGGCGGCGGGTCGGCGCGTATAAACTCATACGTGAAATCGGGCGCGGCGGGATGGGCGCGGTATACCTGGCCGTGCGCGCCGACAATCAGTTCCGCCAACGCGCGGCGGTCAAACTGGTCAAGCGCGGGATGGACACGGACTTCGTCATCCGCCGCTTCCGCAATGAGCGGCAGATACTCGCGTCCCTCAACCACCCGAACATCGCGCGATTGCTCGACGGCGGCGCGACCGATGACGGCCTGCCGTACTTTGTGATGGAGTACATCGAGGGCATACCGATTCATCGCTACTGCGACACGCGCCGGTTGACCATTGCCGAACGTTTGAATCTCTTCAGGCAGGTCTGCGCCGCCGCGCATTACGCGCACGAAAGTCAGGTCATCCACCGCGACATCAAACCCGGCAACATTCTGGTCACCGAAGACGGGACGCCGAAGCTGCTCGATTTCGGCATCGCCAAGATCCTCGACCCCAATCTCACCGCCGACATGATCGAGTCGACAGTGACGTCGATGCTATTGATGACGCCCGAATACGCCAGCCCCGAGCAGGCGCGAGGCGAACAGGTGACTGCGGCCACCGATCAATACAGCCTTGGCGTGCTGCTTTACGAACTCCTCACCGGCCACCGCCCGTATAAGCTGCGCAGCCGGGCGCCGCACGAGATCGCGCGCATCATCAGCGAAGAAGAGCCTGAAAAACCGAGCGACGTCGTAACCCGCGCGCGAGAAAAGACGGCGAGCGACGGCAAACGGACAATTGTAGTGACGCCCGAGGAAATCGGCCTTGACCGCAACACGTCGCCTGACGAACTGCGCCGCGCGTTGACGGGCGGACTGGACGACGTCGTGATGCGCACGCTGCGCAAGAGTCCGCAGCTGCGCTACGGCTCGACGCGGGATCTGTCGCAAGATATCGATCGTTATTTACAAGGGCTTCCAGTCAGCACGCCGGCCTACGTCAGGACGACGGGACAGGATTTTGACGCGGAGACCGCGGGCTTGCTGGAAACGTCCGAGCCGGATTGCGTGTGCGAAGAAACATCGCCAATCGTCGAGATTGCGACCTCGAAGAGAGTCGCATGGATGTCTGCGGTTATTTCCGCCGCCGCTGTCGCCCTCGTCGTCGCGGTCGCATTGTTCTTTTATTTCAGGTCTCGCGCGCCGCGACAACAAACGGGGGCCGTGACGCCATCCTTGGTCGTGCTGCCTTTCAAACCGAAGATCCCGAGTGAGACGGATAGATTGCTGGGCGTCGGCCTCGCCGACGTGGTCACGAGCAAACTGGGACAAATCAAGCGACTCTCGGTGCGCCCGGCCTCCGCTTCGCGCCGTTACCTGGAGAGCGACCTGGATCCACGACAGATCGGAGCCGAATTGGGGGTCGAATATGTGATCAGCGGCGACTTGAGCCACGAAGACGATCGCCTCAGTCTTGAATTGCAGACCTTCGGTCTCAAAGAAAATAAGGTCTTGTGGAGGGATACAATCCATGTGAAGCTAACGGACATCGCCACACTGCAAAACTCCATCGCCCTGGGAATCCATCGCTCATTGGCGGTCGGGCTGGAGAGCCCGGGACAAACCATCTTAGCCAAACGCGCCACGGAAAACGGCGAAGCCTATCAGCTCTACCTGACGGGCCGCTATCATTGGGGCAAACGCAGCACCGCGGGCTTCAACGAGGCGATCAAATTCTTCAACGAAGCGATTAGTAAAGACCCGAACTTCGCTCTCGCCTACGCCGGTCGGGCCGATTGTTACGCGCTGCTTCAGTATTACCAGGATCCGTCGACGCCGGATGGTTTACGGAGGGCTAAAGTGGACGTGATGAAGTCGCTCGATCTGGATGATTCTCTGGCCGAAGCTCACGCGTCGCTGGGCTATGTAAAATTCTATTTGGACCGCGACTATCGCGGCGCGGAAACCTCGTACAGGCGCGCAATCGATCTCAATCCGAGCTACGCGACGGCTCATCATTGGTTGGGGATGGCATTTTCAGCGATGCGTAGACGCGACGAAGCGATTGCCGAGATCAAAGAAGCGGAGCGGCTTGACCCGCGATCGGCCATCATCAAAACCGCCGCCGGATTGATATACGCCCATGCGCGGCAATTCGACCACGCCCTGGCCGAATGTAGCCGCGCGCTGGAACTCGATCCCACGCTGGTCCAGGCGCACACGGTGATGCGCTGGGTTTATCAGGCTATTGGGCGTTACGACGACGCCTCTACAGCGTATCAGAAAGAGAAGAGGGCCAGCGGCGACGCCGAGGGAGAGTGGCCCGTCATCCTCGCTCAATTGCAAGCCATCGGCGGCAGGCGCGAAGAGGCTCAGGTAACACTCAAACAAGGAATCACCTCAACGAAGAATATTCGCGAAGGAGATTTTCGACCTTATGAAATCGCCGTCTCTTACGAAATGCTAGGTGATCGTGATCGGGCCTTGGAGTGGCTTGCGAAGTCTGAAACCGTCAGATCAATCAACTTCAATTTTGCGCTGGTTGAACCGCGTCTGGACAGCCTTCGCTCAGACCCGCGTTTTATCAGATTGGTGAAGAAAGCAGGGCTTCTAAATTGAAAGATGTCAGATGCCAGATGTTAGATGTCAGTAGAAGAGTGACGATAGAGTCCCTTCACTGACATCTGACATCTGACATCTATTCACAGCGCAAAGCAACCATCGGATCAACCTTCGTCGCCCGCCGAGCCGGAATCCAGCAGGCCACGAGCGCCACAACTATGAGCAATAATGCAATGACGATAACGGTCAGGGGATCAGTCACGCTAACCCCATAAAGCTGCTCCGCCATCCGCGCCTGCCACGACGCGGGCTCGAAAGATTGGCCGGCAAGTAGACGTTTCAAGCCGTAGCCGATGGCCGCGCCTGCTGTCAGACCCAGCAAGACCAATTTCAGGCCTTGCCAGATCACCAGCCGCAGGACGTTGGCGGTTTGCGCGCCGAGCGCCATCCGAATGCCGATCTCGTTCGTGCGTTGGGATACCGAATAGGCCAGCACGCCGGAAAGTCCGATGGCCGCGAGCAGGAGCGCCAGGCCGCCGAAGAAACTGAGGAGCCGCGCGGACAGCCGCTCCCGCCCCAGCGTAGCCTGCGAGCGCGCGGTTTGCGAACTGACCTCCGTGACCGGCAGGTCGCTGTCGAGTTCGCGCACGACCTGCTGCGCCGTGGCTGCGAGCGCGGTGGGTTCGCCCACCGCTCGCAAGGTGAAATGCATTTTGCCAATCACCTCGCCTTCCTGCCGCCAGGGCGTATAAAGCAACGGTGTGATGTTTTTACGTTGGCTCTCGTATTTGGCGTCCGCTACGACGCCGATGATTTCGACCGTGCGTTTGTTGTATCTGAAGGTAATCCGCTTACCGAGCACATCATCGTTGGGGAAGAACTCGCGCGCGAAGGTTTGGTTGACGATGGCGACCTGGGGCGCTCGCCCGTCATCTTGCGCAGTGAAGTTGCGTCCACGCAGGAACGGAATTTCCAGCGTCGCAAAATAGTTCTCGCGCGCCATCTGCCGGGCGGTTGAGCGCCGTGGGGCAGTCATTTCATCCTCGCCTGGCAACAGGATGCCGTTGAAATAATTGTCGCGCGCGATGAGCGGGACACGCCCGAAAGTCGCGGCGCGCACACCGGGCAGATTGTCCAGCCGCTCGAAGAGTCGCTGATAGAACTGCGTCAGCCGTTCATCTTTGTAACCGCCCTGCTCCGGCTGCAGGCAAAAGACCAGCAGGTTTTCCTGATTGAAGCCGAGGTTGACCCGTTGCAGATTGTGCAGCGTGCGCAGGAACACACCCGCGCCAACCAGCAACAACAATGATAGCGCGACCTGCGCGACGATCAACCCTTTGCTCAAGCGTGAGACCGCGCCAGTCGTGCGGCGTCCCTGCTTGAGCGCCGTCGTTAAATCCAGGCTCGTCGCGCGCCACGCGGGAGCCAGGCCGAACAGCACGCCGGTCAGGAGTGAAACAGCGAGCGTGAAGGCCAGCACGCGCCAATTCACATTGAGTTCAACATTACCGGGCACCAACCCTGTGTCTCTGTCGGTCAGCGCAACCAACGCGCTGTTGCCCCACAAGGCGCAGAGCACGCCTGCGGCGCCGCCTACGCCCGCAAGCAGCACGCTTTCGGTCAACAGTTGCCGGATCAAACGCCAACGCCCCGCGCCGACCGCGAGCCGCACACTGATCTCCGGGCCGCGCAAGGCTGCCCGCGCCAGCAACAAATTGGCAATGTTGGCGCATGCGATCAGCAGCACTAGCGCCACTACGATGAACAACCCATAGATGGTAGGCGCATATAGCCTGCGCTCGTCGAGCATCCCGCGGCTGCCGGATTCCACGATCAGGTTCGGATAGTCTTTCGGATCGGGTTGCGCCATCTGATCCGCTCTGCGCGGCGGCGGCATGACTTCCAACGCGGTGGCTTGAAAAGCGCCATTCAGGCTGGCGCGCGCTTGTTCATAAGTCGCGCCCGGTTTGAGTCGCCCCATCAAATCCAACCACCAGAGGCCTGGTTCATTCGCCGTGCCCAAACGCCAGCTTTTACCCCCGTTCAACGACGGCTCGCTGGCAATCGGGATGGTGACGGCAGGGCGAAAATCAACTTGCAACGTGCTGGTAAAAGCGGGCGGCGTCACACCGATGATAGTGAAAGATTGCTGGTTGAGTTTGAGCGTTTGACCGATGGCCGCCGGGTCGGCGGCGAACCTCTCCTGCCAGAATTGATGGCTGAGCACGACCACTGGCGCAGCGCCTGCCTTATCATCCTCGTCAGTGATCGCGCGTCCCAGAACAGGTTGCAAACCCAGCCCGGTGAAATAGCCGCCAGACACAGCTTGTCCGTCGATGACCTCCGCCTGCTGGCCTACAATGGTGTTTATTTCACTGATCGGAGCGAAGGCAAAGAAATCGCTGAGCGGACTCTCCGGCGAGGCGATGTGCGCCTGGCGCATCTTGACAAAGACCTCGTATCGAAACAGCGAATCCGCTTCTGCGCCTGGCCCTAAAGGGACGTATGAAGTTCCGCTCCAGCCATTCGTTCTGAAGGAAGGCCCATGGCTCCATTCAAACAACACCAACCGCTCCGGCTCTTTGACCGGCAAGGTTCTAAGCAGCACGGCGTCCACCACGCTGAATAACGATGTATTCGCGCCGATGCCTAGCGCCAGCGAGAGAACAGCAATCGCCGTGACGCTTTTATGCTTCAGTAACATTCGCACACCGTAGCGCAGGTCTTGCCATAAAGTATTCATAGCTCACATCTCAAAAAGTGGCGACACCGTCTCATCGCCTGAATTCAATACCGGATCGCTTCAGCGAGATACAAATTCTTACGCGACGAAAGGTCAAATGCCGTGCCAGTATTTTAGCCAAGCTAAATGGCTGAATTGCTTAGCTTAGGAGAGTGGTTTGCGGACTTCGCCCGATTTGGCGTGCGTTTCTGGGATTGGGTTTTCCCGGAAGTGGGAAAATTCTCGACAAGGGGCTGGATCGATCTTAACCGTCTAAGCCAATCAACAGCGCGCAACCTCTGGCCCGACGAAAATCCGCTCGACAAAACTATGAGTTTTGAACAACTGATGGGCGACGTTAGTGTTTGTGAAATCATGCCTGTCGCGAAAGTCATCGGCGTCGCGAGAGACAACCAGATCTATCGCCCCGGTCACATCCCGCCGTTGTTTTTCTACGCGCCGCAGCCAGCATATATAGATCAGTATCGACAGTTGCTGGCGCGCGCCATAAGTGACGCAGCCAGTCTGAAAGAGCCGGCGCGCAAGGAAGCTTTCGCGATGGAACCAGGATTGATTCTCATCGTAGGAACGATGGAATCGGTTTTCAGAGAAAAGTCGATCGTCAATTGCGCCCGTGTAGCGTCGGAGCTTGCGGCGGCCCTAGGCAGCCGCCTCTGATGATAGCCTTGCGATGTGAATAGCTCCGATCAGTTCCTCAGTCGTGACATCGCGCGCGCTGCGGAAATACTGGTCCTCAGCGGATATATTCATATTTGCTGTTGCATGTAGACGTAAATACGTCTAGCATGGCTATTGGCATAAGACGCCTCCCCCTATTGCTTCTTTGGAGCGTCCAGGTCGCGTTATAGCGAAAGCCGCCAGGACATGGGTGGTCACACACCAAGAGGCGCTTTATACCGCCAATAAAAATTCACGCCGAGCTAGATTTATGGAGATAGGAGTAGATGGCGCCATTGTGGCCTATCTGGCCGTTGTTAAACATGATTCTGCCTAAGCTGTATGTGAATAAGAAAAAGTATCGAAAAAAATCGGCAAAGGTTTTGCTCTTTTGCGTCTTTTACCAGTAGTGATGGCTATTGCAGAAATGGTCGTTACTGTGGCTGTTACATGAAGTTTTGAGGCGTATTGACGGCCCACAGAGGTGGGAGAGCATTATCTTCGCTGAACCAGGTTTGACCATAAATACTCCCTCACGCTACCCATACGTCAACGCAAATCAGACTTGTGTGTTGCCAGAAAACACCAACTGTTTCAAGCCATGTGAAAAGACTGCCCCGAGAGCAAGCAACTGTGCTTTTTTGATTCCCAGGCTGTACATAACTTGTAAAGAAGCCAACCGATAATTGTTCGGTAGCCCGGTTTAACACGGGTTTTTGGCGATGTTGTGGTTCACTCTTGAAAGTTGCTTTCCGTGGCAATGAGAGGGGGGTCCGGTAATTTTTTGGGCGGTCAGGCGCGAAGCGTGGCAAATTTCCTGAGTTAGAGCCGCGTCGACGCAGCATGGCCGATCCACGCATATCCCCTTCGTATGAAGTTATATCCCACGACATTCAGCCGTAGACCTCAATTTTGACAATCGAAAATTTCGCATGAATTCGTTTATCGCGGTAACGACCCTGATACCGTTCTTCCTGTTTTTGAATAACCAACCGGCGCAATCGTCGCTGGAAAAACGAGCGGTGGCCGACACACAACGGATCCTTGCCTCCGAGCTGGACGCCGAATTGCCCAGACTCCCCTTCACCGACTGGTTTGGAAAGGTAGTCGGGCCTGGGACCGGAATGATCTGGCAATTGAGCGAATGCGGAGATCGACTGGAAGCTTCGCCCGATGCGACCGGGGATGCGCGCGCTTGTGTGGAGGTCAACACGATCTTATCCGACGGCCGCAAGGTGATTCTCATGATCGCAGTCGGGACTTTTAAGAAAGGGGTGATCGGCTCTCCGGCCTTTCACTTCGGCGTGATCGAACGCAAGGGGAATTTGTACCCGATCCGGCGGCTTCGGGAACTCGAACAACTATTATCGGCGCCAGGGAATCCGGCCGAGAAACGAGTGGTCGATCTGCCGGAGGCAAACCTGCCCAAGATCGGTCTGGCGGCGAATAACGAGTATGTGGCCGGGGAGCCGACGTTGAATGTGAAGGAGCTTGGTCGGCTTGTGGAGAACGGAGAGCCGCCGCCCGCGGAGCCGCCACCCGCGGAGCCGCCACGAACAAGGTCGGCGCCGTCGAATTCAACTTCGAATGCTGAGACACAGAAAGTGTCGGGGGTAGTGATTCAAGGCGCCCCCAAATTCAAACCGCAGCCGAAATACCCCCAGAACGCCAGGAGATTTAACGCCTCGGGGATGGTTGAAGTGCGAGTCACTATTTCCATAACCGGGCGCGTCACCAAAGCGAGCGCCATCAAGGGGCACCCGCTGTTACGTGACGCCGCAGTGGAAGCGGCCCGCCGGTGGGAATTCGAGCCGACGATGGTTGATGGGACCCCCGTGGAGACGGAATTAGTGCTGATCTTCGAATTCGCCGTCCCACCGCCATCATGACACCTACATTTTTCCTCTCCTACATTTTTCTGCTACCGGTTCTGGTAACGGGAAAGCGGGAGACGGAAATTATTTCTTCATCTTAAGATAGCTGGCTTTGCCGGTATGAGAACTTGGCTGACAAAAAGAGAAAGTGGGAGACAGCAAAATGTCTTCGCCGTTCGCCCCTGAAAGGCGGATGTTTCCGAAATCGTCCACCAGAAGAAAAAAGGAAAACCGGAGGAAAATATGATTACTCAGAAGAGACGGCGACCTGCATGGCAATCCGCCGTCCTTGTATCGATCGCCTTATTGTCCTTAAGCGCCACCCCCTTAATTACACACACGGCCGCCCAAACCACCAAAGCCACTATATTGGGCACGATCAAAGACGAACAGGGGAATGTGGTGTCCAAAGCCAAGGTCAGCGCCAAGAATATCGACACCGGCATCCCGCGCGAGACCGTCACAGATATGGAAGGCCGCTACCGCCTTTCGGAACTGCCTCTGGGCAAATATGAAATATCGGTCGAGCGCGAGGGCTTTCGACTGTTGGTGCAGCGAGGCATAGAATTGACCGTCGGCCTCGAAGCAGTCATAGATTTTAAGCTGAATGTAGGCAACGTTCAGGAGAAAGTGATGATTGAGCAAGACGCGGGGCTGGTCGATACAACCAACTCCGCGCTGGGAAACTTGATCAACACCAGACAGATCGAGCAACTTCCGCTCAACGGCAGAGACGTTTTCCAATTAGCGACATTGGAGAACGGCGTAATCAGCACCGCTGGGACCACAGGCCTCCAAGCCGACGTAGGGCCGGGGAACACGAGGCTGTCGATCAACGGCGGAAGGCTCGAATTCAACGCCTTTTTGCTCGACGGTACGGAGACCGCTGACGCCTTCGGCTACTCCCCTGGGGGATTGGGAGGCGGCTTCCTCGGTGTTGACGCGCTCAGAGAGTTCCAGGTTCTGACCTCGAATTACTCGGCTGAGTTCGGACACGCTGGCGGCGCCGTCATCAACGCCGTCACGAAATCAGGAACCAATCGGATTCACGGAACGGCTTTCGAATTCCTGCGCAACAGAGAGCTCGACGCGCGGAACTTTTTCGATAGGAACCCCAATAAACTGCCATTCCAGCGCAACCAATTCGGCGGAAGCCTCGGAGGTCCGATAATCAAGGACCGCGCTTTTCTCTTCGGCAGTTTCGAGGGGCTGCGCGCGCGTAGGGGTGTGCCGTCGATCTTTAGCGTGCCGAGCATAGCAGCCAAGCAGGGAAACTTGACAAGCGGAACGGTAACCGTCGCGCCGTCGGTGGCGCCCTATCTGAGGCTCTATCCGGACCCGAATGGGCCCGTAATGGGAGACACTGGGATCTTCACTCGAAACTTCAAAGAGAGGACAAATGAAGATTTCTTCACTGTCAGGGCGGATTACAAACTGACGGGAAGCCAGTCGCTGGCGGGCCGCTACACCATTGACGACTCTGAACTTACCAAAGTCGGAGGGCTCATTCAGAATCAGGTGCTGGACAACAAGAACCAGTACGTCTCACTCGAAGAGCAGGCGATCGTCGGCGCGCGCGGGGTCAACAGCCTGAGGGGCACTTACAATCGCTCGAATTTCTTTAGCGAATTCCGCTTCGTCGATTTGAACGGCAATCCTGTTACCCTCGACCCGAGCCTGGGGTTCCTCCCAGGACAGCGGATGGGAAGTTTCTCTATCGGCGGGGTGGCGGTGCTGCGAGAGCTACTGTCCGACAACCGCAGCTTCGTGCTCAACCAGTTCGAGGTGAATGACCAATTCATTTATAACGTGGGCGCGCATTCCATCAAAATAGGCGGGTCGGTCCGGCGCTATCAGCTCAACGGCGATTCCGCTACTCTGAAGGATGGAGCCTTCTTCTTTGGGCAGGGAGGTTTCGCGCAGTTCCTGTCCGGCGTCCCGGACTTCCTCTTCGCTACCGTGCCGGGGACCGATTTCAACCGTGGCATCCGCCAATCCCTCTTCAGCTTATACGTGCAGGACGATTGGAGGGCGACGCGGCGCCTGACGCTCAATCTCGGAGTGCGGTATGAGCCGATCAGTACGCCAACGGATAACAACGGCAAGGTGGCCAACCTGCGCAATGTCACGGACGCGGCGCCGACCCCGGGAGACCCCTTCATCGATAATCCCTCTTACACCAACGTGGCGCCGAGGGTCGGCTTCGCCTATGATGTTTTTGGCGACGGTAGGACATCACTGCGCGCCGCGGCCGGCGTCTTCTATTCGGCGATCCTGCCCATGCGCTACCGATTCGAGATGTCGAACCAACCGCCATTCGCCCAGTTGTCTGTATTTGGAGGCCTTTTCCCTAACGCCTTCAGCTCTCCCGCCTTCACCGTCCCAGCTGGTGTTATTTCCCCGTACCAGTTCGACGCTGAGCAGCCGACCATTTACCAATGGAACCTCAACATTCAGCGGGAGCTGGGGCGAGACATGGTCCTCAGCGCCGGTTATGTGGGATCTCGCGGCGTAAATCTGGAGACAAGGTACTCCCTCAACGTGCGGACTGATTTCCAGCTCGTCAACGGCCAGAAGTTCTTCCCAGTCGGCGTAAATGG
>Ga0154003_1000123_pt1 | contig 23346 bp, 8 predicted proteins | sample TSFL087MetaG_FD_104679 | JGI IMG/M metagenome (GOLD analysis project Ga0154003, IMG submission 104679) | Attine ant fungus gardens microbial communities from Florida, USA - TSFL087 MetaG | ecosystem: Host-associated > Fungi > Mycelium > Unclassified | place: USA: Florida, Lake Talquin State...
GGGCGAGGTTGAATTTGAGAATGTCTGGTTCGAGTATAACTCCGGCGTTCCGGTCTTGAAGAATCTCTCCTTTAAAGCTCAGGCGGGCTCTACCACGGCTTTAGTCGGCCCGAGCGGGTCCGGCAAGAGCACGCTGATCAGCCTCATCATGAAGTTCAACCCGCCGCTTTCCGGCCGGATCAACATTGACGGGCAGGATCTATCGACGATCAAGCTGCGGGACTACCGCTCACACCTAGGGATCGTGCTGCAGGACAACTTTCTCTTCGACGGGACGATCGCCGAAAACATCAGTTATTCCAAGCCCCACGCCACTCGCGAAGAGATTCAGGCCGTCAGCCGCCTCGCGCGCTGCGAAGAATTCATCGAAGGTTTTGACGACAAATACGACACCATCGTCGGCGAACGAGGCGTCAAGCTCTCTGGAGGCCAACGTCAGCGAATAGCCATCGCCCGCGCGCTGCTGGCCGACCCGAAGATTCTGATCCTGGATGAAGCGACTTCGAGTCTGGACAGCGAGAGCGAAGCCCTGATTCAAGAAGGCTTACGCGCATTGCGTCAGGGGCGGACGACGTTTGTCATCGCACACCGCCTCTCGACGATTCGCAACGCCGACCAGATCCTGGTCATACAAGACGGAGAGATCGTTGAGCATGGCACACACGAAGTGTTACTGGCCGCATGCGGGCGTTACAGACAGCTTTACGATAAGCAGTACAAATTCGAACGTGATCAATTGATCAACCCTGATGGGAATGGCGTTACTGAATCGCCGAAAGTAGAGGTCGAACGCGAAACTCCCGCGCCGCAGGTAATGTCGCCGCAAGCCGGACAGGCAGGCAGAGAGCGGGATCGCGGAAATCGTCCTGACACGAAGCCGCGTGTTCATTGGCTCAAGTCGCTTTTCTCTACGCTTCATCCCGTCAATCATCTTTCGGAGGGAAATAGACGCATGAGAATGTCCAGGAAAAAAAAGATCATTACTTTGACCGCCGCGGCAGCTCTCCTGGCGGTGGCGGTGGTTATTGGCGCCGGTGGCTTTGGGGGCCGCAGTGATCAGGTCGAAGTCGAAACAGCCAAAGTCGAACGTCGGGCCGTTCTGGAGTCGAAGGTGGTGGCGACCGGCGAGGTTCGGCCGATTCAATTCATCAATCTCACGGCGGAAGTCTCCGGCCGTGTGGTTGAGGTCTTAGTCAAAGAAGGCGACCAGGTGAATAAGGGGCAGCCGCTCCTGCGCGTCGACCCGACACAACTGGCCTCATCGGCCTCGATTCAGGAAGCGGCGCTACGCGCCTCACATGCCGAAAATCAGAATCAAACCGCGTTTCTGGCCGTGGCCGAAAATGGGGTCAATACGGCGCGCTCGACGTTCAACGCGTCAGAGGCCGAGCTTGCGCGCGCGAAGGCCGAACGAGACAATGCGGAGGCCGAACTGAAACGCGCCGCCGAACTGCTCGACTCGGGTGTCACGTCGCGATCGGCTTATGACACGGCCAAGACGCGTTTTGTTTCGGCAAGCGCTTCAGTCGTTGCGGCTACGGCGCGCGCCGAACAAGCCAGGGTTCAGGTGCGTGAGGCGGAGATTCGCATCAAGCAGGCCCGCGCTCTGCTAGATTCGTCGAAGGCCAAATTCGCGCAGCAGAAGGCGATTCTCGACCAGGCGGCTGATCAGTTCAGAAAGACCACGCAGTACGCGACCATCGACGGCGTCGTAGTTGGCCCAATTGTCCAGGTGGGAACGTACGCGGTGGCCAACTTTCAATCGACAGGATTGTTGCTCATCGCCGACATGTCTGTGATCAACGTCGAAGTGCGAGTTGATGAGAACGACATCGCGGACGTCGTGGTCGGCCAGAAGGCAAAGATCAAAGTTGACGCCCTGGGAGACTTGGAGATCGAGGGCGAGATCGTCGAGAAGGCCGCGGCGGCGCAGACGCGCATGGGACAGACGGTGGCTCAGACGGCAGTCGCCACATCCCGGGAAGCAAAAGACTTCAGGGTGGTCGTCCGGCTCACTAATATGAGCGACGAAGCGCGCAGCCGCCTGCGCCCGGGCATGTCGGCAATCGCCGAGATCACAATTGGCCGCCGCGAAAATGTCATTGAGGCGCCGCTGCAATCCGTGGTCGAACTCGATCCGGAACAGATTCGGGGAGGCGCCGGCGGCGGTCAGGACCATGGGCAGAATCCAAAAGGCAAGAAGCCGGTCAAGGGCGTTTTCATCCTCGACAATAATAAGGCGGTCTTTACTCAGATCGAGATCGGGATCACAGGGGAGGAAAGCGTTGAGGTCAAGAGCGGCATTAAAGAAGGCCAGGAGATCGTCACAGGCCCCTATCGACAGCTCCGCACACTGAAGGACGGTCAACAGGTCAAGCCGGTAGGCAGGGGCGATAGACGGGGCGGCGGGAGACCCAAGACCTGATTGAGCAAGATCGGAGTCGCGTGATTCCGACAACTAACGAACTTTCCGGCGGCCGAGGTCAGCTAACTCTCAACGTATTTCCGGCGCCGGGCGTATAAGTGGCCGAAACGACGATCAACGCCAGTCGCCATCGCGCAATCGCTCGTCAACATTCCTTCAATCATCTTTGGCGCCGATCCCACAATCACCTTAAACATACAAACTCAATCTCAAGGGCCCGAGCCATCTGGCGCAGAGCGCTTGCCTTACCTCGTTCTATTTTGACATAACACATTCAACGGCCGTTGCCGGGCGATTCGCGCCCGCTTCCCGGCGACCTTCAAGGAGTAACTACATGGTTCGATTCACACGATCCCGGATTTTCCTCTCGATAACTCTTATCGCCGTCTTTACCATCGCCAACGCGCAAACGCCGCAGCGCGACACGCGCCCGCGCACGGCATCGATCAGCGGGCGTGTGACCATCGCCGGCAAAGCGGCGTTAAACGCCAAAGTCGTCGTAAAGGATAGGCCTGCTCTGGGGAACCAGGACTTCTCAATAGCGCCGTCGGGATCGGGTGGCGGGGAGGACCACGTCGTCCTGACCGACGCCGAGGGGCGTTACCGCGTGACTAATTTGCCCGAAGGCAAATACGAAGCGCATGTGTCGCTGGGAGGCTGCGTCAGGGAGAAGTCCTCGCTGAACGGGTCGCTAGTCGAATCAATCACGCTCGATGAAGGCGAATCGCTAGAGAACGTCGATTTCGCGCTTGTGCGCGGCGGCGTCATCACCGGGCGCGTGACTGACGCTGACGGACGCCCTTTGATCGCAAGGGTGGTCAGCCTGCAGGTCGTAAACGAGGGAGGGCGGAAACAGGACGTCCGCAATCTTCAGGATTTTCAGAACCTGATGACGACGTCCGACATGTTTCAGACCGACGACCGCGGCGTTTATCGGATCTTCGGGCTGCGCGCGGGACGCTATCTGGTGAGCGCCGGCGGGGATTCGGACATGGGGTTGGTGTCAGGGGCCGGGGGCGATTACTTGCGCGCCTGGCATCCCGACGCGGCCGATGAAAATCAGGCGAAAGTCATCGTGGTGGCCGCCGGCGGCGAAGTCACCGGCGTTGACATCAGGCTCGGCGTCGCAAAGGGGACTTATGAAGCGTCCGGGCGCGTCATTGATGACGAGACTGGCATGCCGATTGCGGGCGCTTCTATGGTCTGTGCAAAAGTCGGCGGATCCGGCGTGGGCATAGATTCCGATTTGTCAGGCGCCATGCCCAAGGCGGATGAGCAGGGCAATTTCCGCATCAGCGGCCTCACACCGGGACAGTACCAGTTAAGCCTTGGCGACTTCGCGGCGATTCTGACGGGCGCCGGCGGCAGTTATTACAGCGACGGGGCGAAGTTCGAGATTCAGAGCGCCGACGTGGCCGGCGTCGAGATCAGGGCGAAACGCGGCGCGACGATCAGCGGAGTCGCCGTCATCGAGGACGCCGATCAGTCCGCGAAATCCGGTCTCTCGCAGACGATAATCATGGCGCATTCCACGCCGACTTCACCGAATGAAGCGGATGAAAACGCGCTCGCGTCCGCGATGGCGCCTGTAAGTTCCCGGATCGGCGGCGACGGCGGCTTCAGCCTCAAGGGGCTTCGACCCGGCAAGGTAATGATCCAGGCTCTAAGCATGACCGGCCGCGCGCTCAACATAACGCGAATCGAACGCGGAGGAGTCGAGATGAGCGAGGGGATCGTGGTTACAGGGCGCGAAGAGATCAGCGGCGTTCGAATCGTTTTCGGAAAAGGCTCGTGCGTGATTCGCGGTCAAGTGAATGTGACGGGTGGCGCGGCGCTCAAAGATTGGCGGGGGGTTGTGACAGCCAGCATCGAAAAGGGAGGAGGCGCCGCGTCGTCCGGCGATTCTGGAGGTTCGGCGGAGGTTGATGAGAAAGGCCGGTTTGTGATCGAAGGATTACTGCCGGGCGAATACCAATTGAGGTTGACGGCGATGCCACGAGGCGATACGAATTCGCCGCCCGGGGTGGATGTCAACCTCCCCAAGCCAATCACCCAAAAAGTGGTTGTCACAAAAGGCCAGGAGGCGCGGGTCACGATTACGGTCGATCTGAGCAAGAAAAATCAGGAGGAGAAATAATGAAAAGATTGTCGCTGACGCTAGCCGTCTCCCTCTTCTTATCGGCGTCGTGGACGGCCATCGCGCAGGAGGCGCAGCCCAAACGCGAAGGCGTGATTTCGGGGCGGGTGGTCGCGGACGACGGCCAACCCATGGGCGGCGCGCAGGTGATAGCAGTCGGCGCCAGCGGATTGCTTGTCATAGGCGCGGCGCGGATGACCAACTGCGACGCTAACGGGAATTTCAAAGTGACAGGGTTGTCGCATAGCGTCTACTCGATCATCGCGCGGGCGCCGGGCTACGTTCCCGTTCAGGATCAGTCGCGCAAATACCGCATCGGCGAGGGCGCGATAATCCGGGTGGCCAAAGGCGGCGTGATCACGGGCCGAGTGACCGACGAGTTCGGCGAGCCGATGGTCGGCGTCCGGGTCTCGGCCGACCGTGTGCGCGATCCCGAAGGCAAACCTGACACGAGCGTCTCGGCGATGAATGAAATGAATTCGTCGCGGTCGACGGATGATCGCGGCGTATATCGCATCTACGGCCTCGAAGCGGGCGCCTATGTGGTTTGCGTCAACGGCGCTTCTCAGTTGTTCGTCGGCCCCGGACAGACAAGTCGTGAGCTTCCGACCTATCACCCGTCGTCGCCAAGAGGCGCGGCGGTCGAGGTCAACCTGCGCGGCGCCGAAGAGGTAGTCGGCGTTGACATTCGCGCGCGCAGCGGGCGGGGGCGCTCAATCAGCGGAACGGTTTCGGGAGAGGCGCAAGGCGAGGGATTGATCGACGGGATCGCCGTAATGCTTTACGGCGCCGCCGACAAACATCTTGCGGGGACGACCACTCTGGTCGGAGGCCGGAACTTTTCATTGCGCGGCGTGGAGGACGGCGAATACGAATTGATGGCGATGCGATTCAGCGAAAGCATGGATTTCGCTCTCTCGGCGCCGAGGAAGGTCGTGGTGAGAGGCGCCGATCTCAACGGGATTGAATTGAAACTGCTGAAACTCGGCTCGGTCTCCGGCCGCGTCGTCATCGAGGCGCCGAATGCGGAATGCAAAACCGCTGATCAGCTCAAGGTCGAAGAGACTCTGATCGAATTGAAGCGCGACGATCGAACGCCAAGCGTTTTCGCCTCCGGACTCTTTCCGATGGAGGTCGGAATGTCTTTGGGCGTCGCCACGCCTGAGAAGGACGGCGGCTTCACTCTGAAGAACCTGGAGGCGGGCCGCCATTGGATCAATACTGACCTGCCTGATGAAAACTGGTACATCCGCGCGATCACGCGGGCCGCAACGCCGAAGCCCGTCGACGTTTCTCGCTCCGGCGTCACGCTCAAGCAGGGCGAAAAAATTTCGGGAATTGAAATGATAATCGCCCAGGGCGCGGCAAGCCTGAGCGGCCGTGTCATTCCTTCGGGTGAAGGCGCGCAATTGCCGAAACGGCTTCGCGTCCACCTGATCCCGGCCGAGACGGCCGCCGCCGAAAACCTGCTCCGCTACGCCGAATCGCCGGTCCGGGGCGACGGCTCGTTCGAGTTCAAACACATCGCGCCGGGCAAGTATCTGTTGCGCGCTTGGCAGTCCTCGGAAAAAGGCGCGAACGATGACCAGTCTCGCCCTGACGCCTTGGACGCCGTCGAACGAGCGAAGCTTCGCCGCGAGGCCGAAGCCGCGAAGAACGAAATTGAACTGAAAGCTTGCGATCGCCTGAAAGATTACATCCTGCGCTTCAATCGTTAGCCAACAGTACAGAGGTGTAAGCAAGCTGTTGTCAACGTGACCAACATGCCCGGCCGGTCTGCGGGCTATCCAACCGACAATCACCTTAAACATCATGAGAGTATCTGACTCATGCGATGCTGCGAGCATCGCTGTCATCGGGATGGCCGGACGCTTTCCGGGAGCCGGGAACATCGATGAATACTGGCGAAATCTGCGCGAAGGGGTGGAGTCAGTCGTTTTTTTGACCGACGAGCAGGTGGAAGCCCTTGGAATCGCCCCGGAGCTTAGGAGTGATCCGAATTACGTTAAAGCCGCCGCCTATCTCGATGGGTATGATCTCTTCGACGCCTCGTTCTTCGGCTTCAGCCCCAGGGAGGCTGAAATCACCGATCCGCAGCACCGCCTCTTCCTGGAATGCGCCTGGGAGGCGCTCGAAATGGCTGGCTGGGGCGCCACAAATCGTAAGAGAGCCGTTGCTGTCTACGGCGGAGCCACCATCAATACTTATTTGTTATACAACCTGCTACCTAATAATGAGCTGACGCGCTCGTTAGAACCTGTACAGATAAATATCGGTAATGGGGGCGATTTCCTCACCACGCGCGTCTCATACAAACTCAATCTCAATGGCCCGAGCCATCTGGTCCAGAGCGCTTGCTCTACCTCGCTAACCGCAGTTCACCTCGCATGCCAGAGCCTGTTGAACGAAGAATGTGACATGGCTCTGGCGGGCGGCGTTTCGATCAACGTCGGTCAGATGGCGGGCTACAGATACTCCGAAGGAGGAATGGCGTCGCCGGACGGCCATTGCCGGGCATTTGACGCTCGGGCGCAGGGGACGATCTTCGGCAGTGGTGTGGGCGTCGTAGTATTGAAGCGTCTGGCAGACGCGCTCTTGGATCGCGACACCATCCACGCCGTCATTAAAGGGTCGGCCGTCAATAACGATGGTTCTCTGAAGGTCGGATACACCGCGCCGAGTATAGATGGGCAGGCGACGGTTATCATCGAAGCTCTGGCGATGGCCGGTGTCGAGGCTGATACTATAAGTTATATAGAGACGCATGGCACAGGTACCCCGCTCGGTGATCCGGTCGAAATCGCGGCTCTCACCAAAGCCTATCGTACGAGTACCGACAAAAGTAACTTTTGCGCCATCGGATCGGTCAAGACCAATATCGGCCACCTCGACGCAGCCGCTGGTATTGCCGGGCTGATCAAGACCGTCCTTGCTCTTAAGCGCAGGCAACTGCCGGCCAGCCTGCATTTCGAGCAGCCCAACCCTCAGATCGACTTTGCGGGTAGCCCATTCTATGTCAATAGCCGGCTGCAGGAATGGAAGACCCTCGGTTCAAAGCTGAGAGCAGGGGTCAGTTCATTTGGGGTCGGGGGAACGAATGCTCACGTCATCTTGGAGGAAGCCCCGGCGCCGGGGCCGCCCGGCCCTTCTCGCCCATGGCAGTTGCTTACGCTATCAGCCAGAACCGAGACCGCGCTCGGCGCCCTGACCGCTGATCTCGCTGATTACCTGATATCGAACGCCGATTCACATTTGCCTGATGTCGCCTACACTCTGCAAGTGGGACGGACGGCCTTCCCTCATCGGCGCATAGTCGTAGCGCGCGACACGCCTTGCGTTATTGAGGCGCTTAAAGATTCCGATCGGTTAGCTAAAAGGGTAACCGATGATCAGGTAGGGTCACCTTCATTGGCCTTTATGTTTAGCGGTCAGGGCGCGCAACACGTCAACATGGGGCGCCTCCTTTATGAACATGAACCTCTATTCCGTCAGGAGGTCGATAGTTGCGTTTCAACTATCAGAGAGCGATTCGGGTTTGAGTTGCTTGCCGTGTTGTACCCCCGACCAGGGGAAGAGCAGAACGCTTCTCAACGGCTGCAGGAGACGGCCCTGGCGCAACCGGCCTTATTCGTCATTGAGTACGCCCTCGCCCGGCTTTGGCTTTCGTGGGGAATCCAGCCGCAAGCTCTAGCCGGTCACAGTATCGGAGAATATGTCGCCGCTTGTTTGGCAGGTGTGTTCACTTTGGAAGACGCCTTATTTCTTGTAACTAGCCGGGGGCGATTAATGCAGGAACTGCCTGGAGGCGGGATGTTGGCTGTAGCTCTCTCCGAATGTGAACTCCAACCATTTCTGAGCGACGACATTGCCATTGCCGCCATCAATGGTCCGAACCGCTGCACGGTGGCCGGGCCACACGGCGCTATCGATGGGCTACTGGAGAAATTTCGCGATAAGAGCGTCTCCTTTCATCGCCTGCATACATCGCACGCATTTCATTCGCCGATGATGGAGCCGGCCAGGCGTGAGTTTAACAAGGTTGTCGCCGGCGTTACGCTTCAACCGCCACGGATACCTTATCTTTCAAATCTCACCGGGAACTGGATTACCGCGGAAGAAGCCACAAATCCGAATTACTGGGCCGATCACATCTGCGCCACTGTGCGCTTTGCTGACAATTTGGCAAAACTTCAGGACAATGAACGCGCTGTGTTGCTCGAATTGGGGCCGGGACAGACGCTCACGCGCTTGGCTCGACAACACCCCACCTACAACTCAAAGCGTGTCCTGGCTTCAACCCTGCGTCATCCGGAGCAATCAGAAGATGACATTGCCGTCCTTCTCACCGCGCTCGGGCAACTATGGCTCGCCGGTATTGAACCTGACTGGGGCAAATTTCACAGTCTGGAACGCCGGCGTCGTGTCCCACTCCCTACGTACCCATTCGAGAGGCAGCGATATTGGATAGATCCGGTTCAGCGAGATCGAAATTCGCAACATGCGCGTCCTGACATCAGTAACCATCTGGCGCTGGAAAATGGCGAGGTCAAGGGGCACCCTCGGCCTCAATTGATGACTGCCTTCGTCCCACCACAGCCCGGTCACGAGCGCGCGGTCGCCGAGATCTGGCAGAAAGCGCTGGGTATAGAAAAAATCGGCGCGTTAGATAATTTCTTCGATCTTGGCGGTGATTCTCTACTGGCGGTCCAAACCGCCGCCGAGCTTAAAAAAGCCTTCCAGATAGAAATACCTGTCGTCAGTATGTACGAAGGCCTAACGGTCCGCTCTCTGGCCCGGTTGCTGGGGAACCTGCAAAAAGAAGGGCGCCCGTCGTGGGGCGAAGAGGTTGAGAAGATTGCAATTGGCAAAGAGAAAATATCAAGGCGACAGATCTTGCAGAGGCAGCAACGAGCTAAAAGAGGAAATCGGTCGAAATCCTTTTGATAAGAATCGTTGAGTCGCCAACTTAGAGCGGTTTGCGGTTGCGTGTACGGGGAGCTGTGGCGCGAGTTGTTCGCCTCGCGCATCTTTCCTGATCGGACAAAGCCGCAAACAGGGCGATTAAACAAATCGCCCCACACCGTAAACGCATTTGTAAACCGCTATAAAATGAATTCGAGAGCCTGACCTATGGAAAATCACGAGGAGACAACTAAGTTAAACGGGGCGGAAATAGCGATTATAGGCATGGCCGGCCGCTTCCCAGGGGCTCGAAATATAGAAGAGTATTGGCGCATTTTGCGAGACGGTATTGAAGCAATCTCTTTCTTGAGCGACGAAGAGCTCGATCCGTCTGGAATTGACGCTCACTTGCGTTCTCATCCCGATTATGTGAAAGCCGCGCCTTTGCTGGATGGAGTGGAGTTGTTTGACGCTTCGTTCTTCGGGTATTCGCCCAGAGAGGCGGATGTGATGGACCCCCAACACCGATTATTTTTGGAGTTAGCATGGGAAGCGCTCGAAGTCGCCGGATACAATCCTGCCAGTTATCCCGGATCGATAGGCGTATATGCAGGCGCCAGGACAAATACCTATCTTTATAATCTCATTTCAAACCCCGAGGTTTTGAAATCGCTCGGGACGTTTGAGATCGGGCTGGGAAATGATTTGTCGTTTTTGAGCGGTCGAGTGGCTTATAAATTAGGGTTGCGTGGGCCCGCCTACTCAATTCAGACAGCTTGTTCGACGGGACTGGTAGCCGTTCATATGGCTTGCCAAAGCCTGTTGATCGATGAATGCCAAATGGCTTTGGCAGGCAGCATTGCTGTGAACGTCCCGCAAAAAAACGGCTATCTCTACCAGGCGGGGGGGATTTTTTCGCCTGACGGACACTGTCGGGCATTTGATCAAAGAGCCGCAGGGACCGTGTTTGGAAGCGGAGCCGGAATCGTCGTCTTAAAGCGGTTGGAGGACGCCCTCGCTGACGGGGACCAGATACTGGCAGTAGTCAAAGGATCGGCCGTCAATAATGACGGCTCATCTAAGGCCAGCTTCACAGCGCCCAGCGTCGGCGGTCAGGCCGAAGTGATTGCCGAAGCCCTGGCAGTCGCGGATATCAATCCGGAAACGATCTCCTACATCGAGTCTCATGGAACCGGCACTCAACTCGGCGACCCGATCGAAATTCGGGCGTTGACCAAAGCCTTTCATGCCAGTACCAACAAAAAGAACTTCTGCGCTATCGGTTCAGTTAAAGCAAACATCGGGCATTTAGACGCCGCCGCCGGCATCGCCGGGTTGATCAAGACCGTATTAGCGTTAAAGCGCCGGCAATTACCTCCGAGTCTTCACTTTGAGCGTCCGAACCCTAACATTGATTTCGCGAACAGCCCTTTTTTCGTCAACACCTCGCTGAAGGAATGGGAGAGCAATGGCGCTCCACGTCGAGCCGGCGTGAGTTCATTTGGCGTTGGCGGCGCCAATGCGCATGTCATTCTCGAAGAATCGCCGCCAGTGAGGCCCTCAGGGGAGGGGCGGACCTGGCATCTGCTCATGCTCTCAGGCAAAACCCCCAACGCGCTGGAAACCGCCACCGGCAATTTGATTGATCATTTAAAACGGGCCTCCGGGTTGAATTTAGCGGACGTAGCTTACACATTACAGGTGGGTCGCGAGATATTTGATCACCGCCGTGTGATTTGTTGCTCGAACCTGGATCAGGCGGTAAGCGCGCTTGAAAAGTACCCACAGCGCGTCTTCACCGGACATCGGGCGCCGCGGGAGGCGCCGGTAATATTTATGTTTCCTGGGGACGGCGTCCAGTACGTGAATATGGGCTATGACCTCTATCGAAGCGAGCCCGTGTTTCGAGAACAAGTTGATCTTTGCGGCCAGATTCTCCGCGCCCAACTGGGATGCGACTTGCGAGAGTTCTTGTACGCCGGCGATGAGCAGCCGGCGGCAGGAGTTGATCAATTGAAGAGCGCATCGATTGGGCTGCCCGCCCTGTTCGTCACTGAATATGCCCTGGCCAAGCTCTGGATGTCCTGGGGGGTTCGCCCAAAGGCGATGATCGGGCACGGCCTGGGAGAATATGTGGCCGCCTGTTTATCAGGGGTCTTCTCGTTGGATGATGCTTTGTTGATGGCGGCGCTGAGAGGGAAATTGTCTGAACGTTTGCCTGGCGAGGCCGCGCTTAACGTGGCGCTACCGGAAAGTCAGGTCAGGACGTTAATGAATGGGAAATTGTATCTGGCGGCAGTTAATGGTCCATCTCAATGTGTCGTTTCGGGGCCTGTCGAAGCAATTGAGGAGATGGCCGATTTGCTGCGAAAACAGGAGTCGGAGTTCCAGAAAATCCCGGTCGGCTTAGCCGCCCATTCAGGAATGGCCGTTTCCATATTGGAGCCGTTCTCGGAGTTTGTCGCTGGACTGAACCTCCAGAAACCTCAAATCCCTTATGTCTCCAACGTCACCGGCGGGTGGATTACTGATGAAGATGCTACGGACCCTGATTACTGGCTTCGCCATCTACGCCATACAGTTCGTTTCAGTGAGGGGAGAAAGCTGTTATTACAAGAACCCGACCATCTGCTCCTCGAAGTGGGGCCGGGACAAACTCTGAGCCATTTAGCCAATCTGCAAACAGGCGCGCAAGGCGCTCAAACGGCGCTCGCGTCGATGCGCCATCCTCATGAATGTCTGTCGGACGTCGCGTATCTATTTATGACATTGGGCAAACTCTGGTTGGAAGGGTGCGATGTCGATTGGCAGGCTTTTTATGCGGATGAGCGGCGCTGTCGCGTGTCGCTGCCGACTTACCCGTTCGAGCGCCAGCAATATTGGATAGAACCGGGACCCGCGGGTGGTGAAAAAAGAGTCCAAGCGAATAAGGGAAAGAACCCAAACCTTGACGATTGGTTTTATATTCCCTCATGGAGGCGTACCGCATTTTCCCAACTCAATGATCATTCGAAGACATCGGACATGTGGTTGGTTTTTATCGATGAATGCGGCGTCGGATCGCTCGTTATGGAACGCTTGAAAAAAGCGAATCACGATGTAGTCCTGGTTAAGGCCGCAGAAAAGTTGCAGAGAATAGATGACGATACGTTTCTTATCAATCCCACTGCCAGCGACGATTACGAAGCAGTCTTACGGTCGCTCCAAGAAGAGGGGCGAAACCCCGACAGAATCATTCATCTCTGGAGTGTGATGTCGGATGCCGTCCACTTGGAGAGGTCTTTGTTCCGGAAGGCGCAAGATTATGGTTATTATAGCCTGCTCTTCTTATCCTGGGCTCTGGTCAAAACGAACAGAAGCGACCTGGTTCACCTTGGAGTTGTTTCAAATCAAATGCAGGGGGTTAATGACGAGATCTCCTTTCCGGAGAAGGCTACGCTGCTCGGGCCGTGTATCACGGTCTCACAAGAGCATCCAAATATCATCTGCCGCAGCATTGATATAATCATGGGCCAATCGAACAGCCCGCAGTTGGGGACGCTGGCCGATCGTCTCATTGCAGAACTTGTGAATCCATCTCCTGATCCTATCATCGCCTATCGCGGGAATCACAGATGGGCTCAGCACTACGAACCGCTTCCGTTGACTGAGAGCGCAAACACCGTCCGCTCTTTCCGCCAAAATGGCGTGTACCTGATCACGGGCGGCCTTGGGGGGATCGGTCTGATCTTGGCGGAATATCTGGTCAAAACTGTACAGGCTAGGCTGATCTTAACCGGACGATCTTCGTTTCCACCCGAAGACGAATGGTCAAAATGGTTGCAATCCTATGGAGAGGAGGACCAGACCAGTCGCAAGATCCAGAGGATCAAAGCGATGGAAGAACTGGGAGCCGAGGTGTTAACGGCTAACGTGGATGTCGCGGATGAAGAGCAGATGCGGTCATTGATCGAGCGCGTCTATGCGAAGTTTGGTCAATTGAACGGGGTCCTTCATGCGGCAGGAATCACGAGCGGGTCGTCTGTCTATCGAGCTCTGACAGAAGTCGGCCCATCTGAGTCGGAAAGTCAATTCAGACCGAAAGTTCATGGCGTCTATACACTAGAGAAGGTTCTTAAGGGCAGACCGGTCGATTTTTGTATGCTCTTCTCCTCTAACGCGGCCGTGCTTGGCGGGCTGGGATTTGTCGCGTACACGGCGGCTAATCGGTTTATGGACGCTTTTGTCTCCTCCCGCAACCAAAATGAGTCTCCGACCTGGCTCAGCGCCAACTGGGATCATTGGCCAGAAGAAACGAAACAATATACCGGTCTTAAAACCAGTATCGATCAGTACACCATGACACAACCGGAGAGTGAGGAAGCTTTCAGACGCGCCGTTTGCATGGCCCCTGGAGGACAACTTGTCATCTCTACCGGCGATCTCCCAAGCCGGATAGACGTGTGGGTCAAACGAAAGCCTACTCTTGATTCCCAAAGCCCGGGCTCGATCGGGCTTCACCCACGCCCTCACCTCCAGACACCCTATGTCGCTCCGCAAAATGAGATCGAGCGGACCATAACTGACATTTGGCGCCAGGTTCTGGGGATACAACAGGTAGGGGTCAATGATAACTTCTTCGATCTCGGCGGAGATTCATTGCTTGTGACCCAGGTCGTCGGCAGACTGCGGAACACTTTCCAGCTAGACTTCCCACTTAGTCAGCTCTTCAATTTTCCTACCATCGCTGACCTGGCGAGAGCCGTCGCGCAGACCGGAGCCGAGATCGAAGATTCTGAGCGAGCAGAGATATTGGCGCTCTTGTCGCAGCTCTCAGAGCAGGAGGTAGACGAAGAGTTGAATAAGAGGACTCGGTCGAGTTATTAGCTTCAAGCCCATATTTCGGTTCGGTACAGTACCGATCTCGCGCGCTTTGAAATAAACAAATGCCAAAAGGCATAGTTAACGCTGTCTTAGTACGATGGGAGGGCCTTTGAATACTTTCTATAAGAAGCCAGGGCCATCTGACCGTCCACTCAAAGTCCTGATACTTTCTATGGAGTATACGTCCGAAGTGAGCGGGGGTTTGGGGACACATGTTTTCGAATTGGCCAAAGGACTGGCCCAGGCTGGATGTCAAGTATGCGTTGTGGCCTGTACACTTGGAACTTCAAGGAAGCTCCAGGAGTCGAACCTAACTGTGCATCTGCTCGCGCCTAGCGCGTCCAGCTTCGCCAACGCCGCGAGACAGTCTTTGGCAGGATCAATTCTCGCCTTTACCGCCGACCTGGTTAATAAGGGTCGGGAAGTAATCGGCAATGATGGATGGGTACCGGACATCATCCAGTGTTATAGCTGGTTGACCTTTACTGCCGCTCGGCAATTGGGGCGGATGTACGGGATTCCGGTCTTAAGCGTTGTTCATTATCTCTCTGAGCCGGTTGAGAGATGGTGGGGCCAGACGCCTGATCAGGAGATTGCCCGGCAAGAGGAGCTTCTGTTTTGCAACGCCATGACATTCATTACGGTAAGTAAATCGATGCGGAAGATTATTCAGAACACTTACGGGGCGCCTGACAATCGAATTCATGTCGTTTATAACGGAATGGATCCACAACCATTTATCAATCCGACACCGAAATTCGATGTGATCCGTCAATTACGCCAAACTGTGGCGAAGTCGAACGAGAAAATAGTGATCTTTGCCGGGCGGCTCCACCCGCATAAAGGAATCACCGCGCTTTTGAATTCGGCGTCTCAGGTAGTCGCGAAGTATCCAAATGTCCGGTATCTATTGGCCGGCGAACCGGATTCGCGGGAATTTGCTCATGAGGTTCGCCACTTACTGGATCAGCATCATGACTTGCGAGGCAAGATAACTTTACTTGGTAAAGTGCCTAGGCGCCAACTTGCCGCCCTGTATCAAGTCGCCGATTTGGCGCTGGTTCCTTCCATCTATGAACCCTTCGGCTATGCCGCTATTGAAGCCATGGCGGCCGGGGTCCCGGTTATAGCCAGTAACGTGGGAGGCTTGGCGGAAATCGTCTCTCACGAGAAGACTGGGCTCTTAGTCCCTGTTCATGAGAGCGCAAATGGGCCACACAGGGTAGACGTGGGAGAACTTACAGTCGCTCAGCTAAATTTGCTAAATAACGAGACAATGAGCAAGCAGCTCGGTTTGGCGGGGCGCCGGCGCGTCCTGGATTGCTTCAGCCTAGAGGTGATGACTCAATCAACCATTACCGTTTACCGAAACACCATCTCCCGCTTTCTGGAAGAGAGGCGGAACCCGAAGCGCGCGAACTAGAGCAGATTGCAAATCAATGAACGGCACACTGAGATGACAGTACGGATCAGTACCGCGAGCGGTAGCGAGCGGGTCCGGAGCGTGAAACTCGCTCGCTACCGCTCGCGGTACTGATCCAGTCAGCCTTCCCGTGCATGCAAATGACCGAAACCGACATGGGTCTCGACGATTCAAAATATATCGAGGGGCTTTCGCCGAAGAAGCGGGCGCTTTTCGAATTGCTCATGAAAGAGAGGAAAAGCCTTGCCTCGCAGCGGCTGAAGATACCCAGGCGTCAGCAATCCGATTATTACCCTCTCTCTTACGCACAACAAAGATTATGGATTCTCGATCAATTGGCGTCAGATCGGGCTTCCTACAACATCTACTTCACTGCCCAATTGAAAGGGCAGCTCAACGTGGCCGCGCTGCAAAGAAGTCTTGACGAAATTATTTCCCGGCACGAAATCTTGAGGACGACGTTTCGGGTCATAGACGGGCAGCCCGCTCAGGTGATCGCCCCAAGGGCGTCGTTTCCATTTGCGAGCGAAGATGTCAGTCATCTTGATGGTTCTGACCAGCGACGGTTGATCCGGCTATGCGTAGACGAACAGGTGCGCGAGTCGTTCGATTTATCCCGAGGCCCTGTAATCCGAGTCACGTTGCTCAAGAGCGGTTATGAAGACCACGTATTCATTCTGGTGGCGCATCACATTATCTTTGATGGATGGTCCATCAACGTATTTGTGCGGGAGTTGATGCTTTTGTATGAGGCGTTTTCCACGGGGCGCCCGTCCCCTCTGGCGGCGCCGCCGATCCAGTACGCCGATTTTGCCGTATGGCAGAGGGCCTGGTCGCAAAGCGCTGTGCTTGAAGATCATCTGACTTATTGGAAGTTCCAGTTGCGAGGCGCGAGTCAAACGCTCGAATTGCCGACCGACCATGAGCCACAGGGTGAACGAACTCTTCGCGGATTGTTCAGCCCTTTCCCGCTCGGCTCCGAATTGAGCGAATCGCTCAAAGTCCTCAGCCGGCGGGAGGGCGTGACCTTATTCATGCTGCTGTTGGCGGCCTTTCAGATCCTGCTGCACCGTTATTCCGGGCAAGAAGAAATCTTCGTAGGTTCGCCTGTCGCTTGTCGTAACTGGGCTGAGACCGAAAAGCTGATCGGTTGCTTTATAAACACTCTGGTACTGCGAGCCGACCTGTCGGGGAATCCGACGTTCAAAGACTTCCTCGCAAGTGTGCGCCAGGCCGCTCAAGAAGCATACGCCCATCAGGATTTACCGTTCGACCTGATCGTAGACGCGATACAGCCGGAACGTACTTCGACCCGCTCTCCTTTATTCAGAGTGTGGTTCGTTCTACAAGACATGCGCGATCCGCTTCTACAACTCCCCGGCTTATCAGTCAGACATCTTCCAGTCTACGAAGGGGGGATAAAGTTCGACCTGGCGCTGTTGATGATCGACTCGAAGCAGGGGATCGAAGGGTGGTGGCATTATGATCGCGATCTGTTTGAATCCGACACGGTTGAAGAGATGGGAAGGCATCTCACGGCGCTATTGGAACAGGTAGTGGTGAACCCCGATCTACGACTTCTCGACATCCCACTCTACGAATCGGTCCCGGAAAACTCCTGTCACTCCGCCACGAATTTTGAAAGCTTCGATGATATCGAAGATCACTTCCGACTGAACCTGGATATTCCGGCTCTAAAACCATGAGCGGCGAGTTTCTCGCGTCGCAATACAAAAGGGTGGAGTTCTGAACTATTCAGAACTGTAAGAGATGTCTTGCCCAGGCAGGGCGTGGGACGAGTCATTATGCCGAAAAAAGCTCTATATAGATTGGGTGGCTCTACCGTGGTTGAGCCGTTGGTTAACCGTTGGTCAGCATGGTCACACTTGGTCTCGCCGGCGCCGAGCAGCCTCCACTTGCTGCACTATCAGATTAAGTTATTAAACTCGTACCTGAGAGATCCAAAGATGCACTTCAATGCTTGCCGTGATGCGAAGCTGCGGAGCGGGACTTTCGTCGACATCCCGGTCGAAAGGGCGAGCGAAGTCGAATCGCTCATCTCACAAACGGAAAATCAGGCCAGTGAGAACATCAAATTCGCAAAAGCCGTAACCGAGTTCCATAACAAATTGGTGAGAGAGGCGAAGGGCCAGACGCTCGAGCCGTTCTACGGGCGCCTGCCCGATGTTTTGCGCGGGTATACGGAGCTCTTATATGACTATTACAACCGCCCCACAGTGAGATTCTTTGAAAGCCTGCTATACGAGAGCAAATACTACAGGCCGGACATGCAGTCCTTGAGGTTCTTTAAACATACGCGTGACGATGCCCGCCCTTTTTTCATGAACACGCCGAGAATGCGCCAGGATGGCGACATTGAGTGGTCTATACCGTTCGAAAGCCCGGCGCTTGACGAGCTGTTCAAGCTGGATTCGTCGCCGCGCGAGCTCGGATACATTCGTGAGTTGCTCGGCCTGGGCGCCGCCGATGAACCGCGGCTGTTGCAGATGTTAACAGACCGGCCCGCGGCGGCGCTTGAGAGATGGGACTCGTCAAGCGTTCGAGCGCGTTATTTCGGACATGCCTGTGTGTTAATTGAATGGGGCGGGGTTTCGATCTTAACCGACCCGAATATTCCGGTCGCGCCGAGCGAGGGCGGAGTCGACAGGCTCACTTATGCCGACCTCCCGGAAAAAATCGATTATGTCGTTGTGACGCATAACCATCACGATCATTTCTGCATGGAGACGTTATTGAGATTGCGCCATAAACTTGAGTGCCTGGTCGTGCCGCGTTCCTTTGGAATGTTCTATGGCGATCTGTCCCTCAAATTGTTGGCTAGGAAAATAGGTTTCAAGAGCGTAGTCGAAATGGATACCCTCGAACGGATTCCGCTGCCGGGCGGGGAAATAATAGCGGTACCATTTATGGGCGAGCATGCGGATTTGCCCCACGGCAAAACGGCCTACGTGATCCGCGCCGGCCATAAAAAGATATTGATCGCGGCAGACTCGAATTGCCTCGACCGGCGAGTTTACGAAAATGTGCGCCGCTCGATCGGCGTGATCGATGCCTTGTTCCTGGGAATGGAATGTGTTGGCGCCCCGCTATCCTGGAGTTGCGGACCGTTCCTCCCTTTCAAGCCCGACTTCAGTCATGAGCAATCCAGGCGATACAGAGGTTGCGATTCTGAGGGGGCCATGAACATCATTGAGGCGATTGGCGCAAAAGAAATCTACCTCTACGCGATGGGCCTTGAACCGTGGCTTGAATATCTTTTAGGCCTCGCGCTGACCGAAGACTCCGAACAGATAAAACAGTCGAATCAATTGTTATCGAATTTGCGCCTGAAGGGCTTCTCCAGCGCGCAGTTACTCTTCGGCAAATGCGAAATCCATTTATCTGAAGCCTGTGCAAATTAAACTTCAATTGCGGCGCCAATATGCAAGATCAGCTCTGTGCGCAAATTGACTGAGCCTTTGGAGTGCGGCGACAAGTCGCCGCACTCCAAAGGCTGCCGCCATTTCAAGTCAAGTAGTTGATTGCATTCAGCTTTAATTTGCACAGGCTTCATTTATCTGAAACGAACGACCGAGGCAATACACGATGAGCGAAATAAAGTCGAAGATAAGAATAGTTGACAGCAACTTAATGGGCCAGAGAGATTACTGGTTGAAACAGTTCTCGCGCGAGCTTCATCCCACGAATCTTAAATTGGACTACGGCCGTGATGATACCTCCGCGCCGGAGATGGAAACAGTTGAGTTCAGTTTGAAGGAAGGCGTATTTCGTAAGTTAGTTCAAGTATCAAACAACTCACAATTTCTACTCTACAGAACTTTGATGGCCGGGTTACAAATTTGCCTGCACAAGCATACGTCGAATAACGTCGTGGTTGTCGGAACACCGCCGCGGCGAATAAATGGCGTTCCCAATCAATCATTGAGCGCGCTTCCGGTGTTGAGCGAAGTCGATCCCCACACCACTTTCAAAGAGTTTTTGGTGAATGTGCGCGAGACTTTAAGTCAGGTCTACAAGAATCAGGACTACCCTTTTGACCGCCTGTTGCGCGACCTGAAATTAACACCGCTGGAAAACAGGTGCGCGCTGTTTGACGTCAGTATAATGCTGACAAATTTTCACACGGATCTACTCGACGTTAAAAACGACATTGCGATCAGGCTCTCCGAGTCTGGCGATGCGATCTCCGGTTCTGTGACGTATAACAGCGCGCTGTTTATGAGAGATAGCATTGAGCGACTTATCGGGCAGTTTGAGACGGCCCTGAGCAACGGCCTTGAAGATCCCGAGGCTATGATCTGCGACCTGGAAATATTGCCGGACGCTGAGCGACGCCGGATGCTAGTGGAATGGAACGACAATCAAAGAGATTACCGCCAGAATCAGTGTATACCTGAGTTGTTTGAGTCCCAGGCAGATCGAACGCCGGAATGTATTGCGCTAGAGCTGGATGGGAGTCAACTTACATACGGAGAGCTGAATCGCGCGTCGAATAAATTGGCGCGATTCCTGAGGGCTAAGCAGGTCGGCCCGGAGGTTAGGGTTGGCGTCTGTCTTGAGCGGTCCCTGGAGCAGATCATCGGGGTTCTAGGCGTTCTTAAAGCGGGCGGCGCCTTTGTCCCGCTCGACCCACATTACCCTGCGCGGCGTCTCGAATTCATGCTGAGGGATTCATGTGTTCAAGTTTTGTTAACGCAGCAGAAGTTCCGAGAGAGCCTTCCGGGAAAAACGGCTACCACAATCTGTCTCGACTCCGATTGGTCGGTAATCGAGAGTGAGGCTGAGGAGAACGGCGCCAACAATGCCTCCCCCGACAACCTGGCTTACATGATCTATACATCCGGATCTACGGGTCTGCCGAAGGGCGCGCTCTTGCAGCATCGGGGAGTGTGCAATATGGCCGACGCGCAGGTTGAGGCCTTCGATGTCCAGCCCGGCAGCCGCGTTCTCCAGTTCGCCTCTCTCAGTTTCGACGCCTCCATCTCGGAAATCTTTATGGCTCTCACAATCGGGGCGACGCTTCATCTCGGCGGCAAAGAGCCGATGGCCGGCGCGGCGCTTTCCCGGCTACTAAATGAAGAAGCCATCAGCGTCGCTACTATTCCTCCGGCAATCCTAGCCACGCTACCCGGCGCCGATTTGCCCGCGCTACAGACGCTAATTGTGGCAGGTGAAAGCTGCCCTCCCGCCGCCGCGTCACATTGGTCTATAGGCCGTCGTTTCTTTAACGCCTATGGTCCGACCGAGACGAGCGTTTGCGCCTCGATCTTCGAATGTATAGATGAATACAGGGACGGTATTCCCATCGGGCGCCCGATGGCTAACGTACACCTCTACCTGCTTGATTCGCGGTTGAATCCGGTCCCCATAGGAGCGGTCGGCGAAATTCATATCGGCGGGATCGGACTTGCGCGAGGATATTTCAATCGTCCTGATCTGACGGCCGATAGATTTATCCCAGATCCCTTTGCCGGTCAGGTCGGAAAGCGTCTTTATCGAGCGGGGGATCTGGGGCGCCATATGTTTGACGGGACCATAAAGTACCTAGGCCGTATGGATCACCAGGTCAAGCTCAGAGGGTTTCGAATTGAGTTGGGCGAAATTGAATCCGTCCTCTGCCAGCACCCGGCGGTGCGTGGGGCGATAGCTCAGGTTTGGGGAGATTCCCCGGCCGATAAGCGGTTAATCGCATACGTCGCTTCCGATCAGTCTCCGGCGCTACTCGAGGGTGAACTGCGGTCTTTCTTAAGAGACAGAATCCCCGAATACATGATGCCTTCGACCATTGTGCAATTGGAGAGTCTGCCGCAGACGTCGAATGGCAAGATTGACCGCCGTGCGCTTCCGGCGCCTTCCGGAGAAAGGCCCGCGTCCGGCGAGACATTTGTCGCCGCCCGTAACACTCTGGAAGAACTATTGCAGAGCATCTGGGTGGCGGCGCTCAAGATTGATCAGATCGGAGTAACGGATAATTTTTTCGAGCTTGGCGGGAATTCTCTCATCGCTACCCAGGTAATGTCCCGCGTGTACGAGGCTTTACATGTGGAATTTCCGTTACGAACTCTATTTGAATCGCCGACCATCGCCAGTCTGGCGGCAAGCATAAGTCGGATACAGGGCGAAGTAGAACAGGAGGGGGCGCCAGTCATTGATCGAATTCGTGGCGCGAAAAATGATGGAACAGGAGCGCCTTGCAACATCAATCCGATTATTTCAGAAATGCCACCTTACCTTCAGGAGAATGATTATGGATAACATGATTAAAAAGATCGTCATCGTCGGCGGCGGTACGGCTGGATGGATGGCGGCTTCATACCTCAAAAAAGCCGTGCAAGGAGTACAAATCACTCTCATCGAGGCGCCGTCCATTCCCAAGATAGGAGTTGGAGAAGCGACCGTGCCTAATCTACAACCCGTTTTTTTCGACTTCTTAGGAATTCCGGAAGATGAATGGATGCGCGGCTGCAACGCCGCTTTCAAGGGGGCAGTCAAGTTCGTCAACTGGAAATCAGACCCTGCCACTGGACAAAAGGACCATTTTTATCATCCATTTGGAATAGTTCCGAACTGCGACAACATTCCGCTCACGCATTACTGGGCCCTGAAAAGGAAATCGGGTTATGAGGCGCCTGTGGACTATTCCTGCTTTATTGAACCGGTGCTCCTTGACGGGAAGCATGCCCCTCGAACACTGGATGGCGTCCGTGTAACGCGATACGCATGGCACTTCGACGCGCATCTGGTGGCTGAATACCTGAAGAATATATCGATCAGATGGGGGGTGGAATATGTCCTCGACCACATTGATGGTACGACCTACAAACCCAACGGCCACATCGACTCTGTCATCACAAAAAGCGGTTCGGCGCACCATGGCGATTTGTTCATCGATTGTTCCGGTTTCAGAGGGCTTCTTATCAATCGGGCCATGAATGAGCCTTTTCTGGACATGAGCGACCATCTGCTTTGCGATAGCGCGGTGGCGACGGCGGTTCCGAACGATGACGAACATGACGGGATAGAGCCTTACACGTCGGCGATTGCAATGAAAGCCGGATGGACCTGGAAAATCCCGATGCTCACGAGGTTCGGCACTGGTTACGTCTATTCGAGCAAATTTATCTCTCAAGACGAAGCCACGGAAGAATTTTTGCGCTTGTGGAAACTCAACGGCAACACGAAATTGAATCACATACGATTCAGGGTCGGCCGGAATCGCAACGCCTGGGTCAAGAATTGTATAGGCATCGGGCTCTCCTCTTGTTTTCTAGAGCCGCTCGAATCGACGGGGATTTATTTTATCTATGCGGCAATCTATCAACTAGTGCGGCATTTTCCGGATAAATCATTCGACCAGTGCTTGATCGATGGTTTCAATCGGGAGATCGCGGGAATGTTTGACGATTCCAGGGACTTCATTCAGGCGCATTACCTCTCGACTCCCAGGCAAGACACGCCGTTTTGGAGCGCAAACAAGTACGATCTTGTACTGTCTGATAACATCAAGCAGAAGCTAGAATCTTACGACGCAGGTTTACCAGTCAACATGCCTTACGTTGACGAGGACACCTATTA